>Ga0207657_10000084_pt1 | contig 89401 bp, 81 predicted proteins | sample KBSC33metaG_FD_184316 | JGI IMG/M metagenome (GOLD analysis project Ga0207657, IMG submission 184316) | Corn rhizosphere microbial communities from Kellogg Biological Station, Michigan, USA - KBS C3-3 metaG (SPAdes) (version 2) | ecosystem: Host-associated > Plants > Roots > Rhizosphere > Soil ...
GAACATGTCGCCGGGCCGCATCTCGGCCGAGGCGGTGGCGGAGAGGGTCTCGATGCTGCCGTCGGCGCGGACGACCTGGTTGACGCCCGGCGCCGCGTCGCCGCCGCCGGCGAGGCCGCGCGGCGGCACTTCGCGGCGGTTCGACAGGATGTTGGCGCGCATCGCTTCTCGGAAGCGGATGTGGCGCTCGACTCCGTCGCCGCCGCGCTGCCTCCCCTCCCCGCGCGAGCCGCGGCGGATGGCGAAGCGCTCGAGCAGGACCGGGTAGCGCGTCTCGAGGATCTCTGGGTCGGTGAGGCGGCTGTTGGTCATGTGCGTCTGGACGGCGCTGGCGCCGTCGAAGTCCGGACCGGCGCCCGCCCCACCGGCGATCGTCTCGTAATATTGCTGCCGGTCGTTGCCGAAAGTGAAGTTGTTCATCGTCCCCTGGCTCGGCGCCAGCGCGCGGCAGGCGGCGAAGAGGGCGTCGGTGATCACCTGGCTGGTCTCGACGTTCCCGGCCACCACCGCGGCCGGATAATGGGGGCGGAGCATGGAGCCGTCCGGCACGACGAGCGTGATCGGCCGCAGGCAGCCGTCGTTCATCGGAATGGCATCGTCCACCATGGTGCGGAAGACGTAGAGCGTGGCGGCGCGGCAGATCGAATAAGGCGCATTGAAATTGTTCGGCTGCTGCCCGGACGTTCCGGTGAAATCGACGGTCGCCGAGCGCGTTCCAGGGTCGACGGTGACCGTCACGCACACCTCGGCGCCATTATCCATGGCGTAGCGGAAGCTGCCGTCGCGCAGGGAGCCGATCAACCGGCGCACCGCTTCCTCGGCATTGGCCTGGACGTGGTCCATATAGGCGTCGATCACTGCGCGGCCATATTCGTGCGTGACGCGGCGCAACTCGGCGGCGCCGCGCGCGCAGGCGGCGATCTGGGCACGGATGTCGGAGACGTTGCGGTCGGGATTGCGCGCCGGCCACTGGCCTTCGGCGAGGCGGGCGCGAAACGCGGCTTCCAGAAAGCGCCCGGCGTCGACGAGCAGCATGTTGTCGAGCAGCACGCCTTCCTCGAGAATCGACTTGCTGTCGGGCGGCATCGAGCCCGGGGCGATCCCGCCGATGTCCGCATGGTGGCCGCGCGCGGCGACGTACCAGGCCGGGGCGTCGTCGCCATCCTCGGCGAAGACCGGCATCACCACGGTCACGTCCGGCAGGTGGGTGCCGCCGCGATACGGGGCGTTCAGCACATAGGCGTCCCCCGGCTTCATGCCGCGCCCGTCGCGCGCCTCTCCCCGCGCCTCGATGATCGTGCGGATCGAATCGCCCATCGAGCCGAGATGGACCGGAATGTGCGGCGCGTTGGCGATCAGGGCGCCCTCGCGGTCGAACAGCGCGCAGGAGAAATCGAGGCGCTCCTTGATGTTGACCGAGGAGGCGGTGTTCTGGAGCGCCACCCCCATCTCCTCGGCGATCGCCATGAAGAGGTTGTTGAACACCTCCAGCATGACCGGATCGGCATCGGTGCCGATCGCGCGGCGCGTCTCGCGCGGCACCGCGCGGGTGAGGATGAGGTTCGCGTGGCGGTCGACCTCCGCCTGCCAGCCCGGCTCGATGACGGTGGTCGCGGAAGGGTCGACGATCAGGGCGGGGCCGGGGATCCTCGCGCCTGAGGGAAGAGCGGATCGATCCAGAACAGGCACAGAGTCCTTCGTCCCGAGCGAAGTCGAGGGGCGCTGCACCGCCCTCGTACGCCCCTCGACTTCGCTCGGGACGAACGGTGCTTCTCCAACCCCTATCTCAACCGCCTCGACCATCGCCGTCTCGACCACCACCGGCGTTTCCGGCGAGGCGAAGCCGAACCGGGTGCGGTGGGCCTCCTCGAAGGCCCGCTCCATCCCCTCCCCCACCGGCACTTCGAGCGCCGTGTCGCTGCCTTCGTAGCGCAGCGCGGCGCCGCGGCGGAGTTCGACCATCTCCACGCCCTGCGCCCTCAGCGCCGCCTCCGCTTCCGCCGCCAGTTCGGCCAGCACATCCTCCAGCGCCTCCTCGCCGACGCTGCGCTGCCGCAGCTCGACGCGGTCGGCGAGGCCCATGCCGTAGGCGGAGAGCACGCCGGCAAGCGGATGGATCATCACCCGCTCCATGCCCAATGCGTCGGCGACGAGGCAGGCGTGCTGCCCGCCCGCGCCGCCGAAACATTGCAGCGTGTAGCGGGTGACGTCGTGGCCGCGCGCGATCGAGATCTGCTTGATCGCCTTGGCCATGTTGTCGACGGCGATGCGCACGAATCCTTCCGCCACTTGCTCGGCGGTCATTCCGGCCGCTTTGCCGATATCTTCGCAAAGCCCGCGCGAAGCCGCTTCGTCGATCGGCCGGTCGCCCGCCGGACCGAAGACGCGGGGAAAGTGAGCGGCGCGGATCTTGCCGAGGACGACGTTGCAGTCGGTCACCGTCAGCGGACCGCCGCGGCGGTAGCAGGCGGGACCGGGGACGGCGCCGGCGCTGTCCGGCCCGACGCGGAAGCGGGTGCCGTCAAAATGGCAGATCGACCCGCCGCCCGCCGCGACGGTGTGGATCTCGAGCATGGGCGCGCGGACGCGCACGCCGGCGACCACCGTCTCGTTGGTGCGCTCGTAGCTGCCGGCATAATGGGAGACGTCGGTGGACGTGCCGCCCATGTCGAAGCCGATGATCCGTTCGAACCCCGCCCCCTCGGCCGTCTTGACCATGCCGACGATGCCGCCCGCGGGGCCGGAAAGGATGGCGTCCTTGCCGTGGAAAGCGGCAGCGTCGGTGAGGCCGCCGGAGGATTGCATGAACAGGAGACGCGCCTCGCTGCCGAGCGCCGCGACCACCCGGTCCACGTAGCGGCGCAGCACTGGCGACAGGTAGGCGTCGACCACCGTCGTATCGCCCCGTCCCACCAGCTTGATGAGCGGGCCGACCTCGTGGCTGGCGGAGATCTGCGTGAAGCCGATCTCCCGCGCCGCGGAGGCCAGCGCCGCCTCGTGCGCGGTCCAGCGCCAGCCGTGCATCAGCACGATCGCCACGGCACGGTAACCCTCGTCATAGGCAGACTGGAGGTCGGCCCGGGCGCCTTCGAGGTCGAGCGGACGGAGCACCTCGCCGTCGCCGGTCACCCGCTCGCCGATCTCGAGGACGCGGCCGTAGAGCGCTTCGGGAAGGACGATGCGGCGCGCGAATATGTCGGGGCGGGATTGGTAGCCGATGCGCAACGCGTCGCCGAGGCCGGCGGTGATCGCGAGGACGAGCGGCTCGCCCGTGCGCTCCAGAAGGGCGTTGGTCGCGACGGTGGTGCCCATCTTGACCGAGGCGATCGGCGCGGCGCCGTGTTCCGCCATCAGACGGCGGATGCCCTCCACCGCCGCATCCTCATATTGCTCCGGATTGTCGGAGAGCAGCTTGGCGACGTGCACGCCCCCGTCCGGGGCGCGCGCGACGATGTCGGTGAAGGTGCCGCCGCGGTCGATCGAGAAGGACCAGCTCCCGGTCATCCGCGGCGGCGCGCCCGCTCAGCCGCCGATGTGCGTCTGGCCGACCATGCAATAGAGCATCGGGATCGACAGGATGAGGTTGGTGCGGCTCGCCATCATCGCGATCGAGGCCGAGCTCGCCTTGGCCTCGGGGCTCGCATCGACGATGCCGAGCGCCCGCTTCTGGTTCGGCCAGATGATGAACCAGACGTTCGCCGCCATGACGATGCCGAGCCACATGCCGGTGCCGATGGTGCGGTAGCCGTCGGCGAAGGTCAGCGCGTGGGCGCTGTAGCCGCCCTGCTGCGTCTCGGCGACGAGCAGGCCGAGGATCACCGTCGCGAGCGCCGAATAGCGGAACCAGAAGAGCGCCGCGGGGGCGATATATTTCGAGACGCCCGGCTTCAGCTCGGCCGGCACCTTCGGCATGGTCGGGATCTGCACGAAGTTGAAATAATAGAGGAGGCCGATCCACAGGATGCCGGCGAAGATGTGCAGGTAGCGCAGGAACTGCGCCCAGGGATAATGGCCGCCGGCGATGAGGTCGTGGTGCAGGCCGAACATCGCGGCGACGAGGAGCACCACCCCGATCAGCAGCGCCAGATGGAAGTTGCCGAGTATCTTGGCCATGTCCGTTCCCCCTAGTTTTTCGCGATCGGGGGCCTCTCTACCGCAGCGGACGGCGGCCCGTCGAGCCGCCACATGACGCTCGCCGACAGCGGGGTCCACAGGCCCATGCGCACGCCGGCGGCGCGCAGCCCCTCCCCCACCCATTGGTTGCAGGTGTGGAGCGCGGTGTAGGTGCCGTTCGCTTCGTAGAAGGCGTCGGAGGCGCCGTAGCCGCGGCCGGGGACCGGTATCGTCCTCCCGGCGGAGTCGAGCCTGAAGCCGGCCCGGATGTAGGCGACGAGGCGGCGATATTCGTCGCGGCTGAGCGTGATCGGCCGCTGCGCCGGCCCCGGCTGCGGGTGGTCGTCATGATCGGCGTGGAGCAGGCTCGAACCGGTGCCGAAGGCGGCGGCGAGGGCGTCGCGCGGCTTGAGGTCGGCCCAGGTCGGCGTGTTCAGGTAGACTTCGCGGTTCCCGTAGCCGATCGCGACATAATCGCCATTGCCCCAGCGCGGATCCTTGAGGTCCCGTCCGGGAAGCAGCGGCCGCCAGTCCATGTCCGGCGAGACCGTCGGCACCATGATCCAGGTATGGACGCCGTTGGTGCGCACGAAGATCCGCACCCCCTCCTTCGCCTCGTGCCAATCGGCATTCGCCGGGATAAGGGTGAGGACGAGGGCCGCCGTGAGGTAGACGAGAGGGATGGCGAGGAAGGCGAGGAGGACCCGGAGGCCGATGCGGACGGCGCGGCGCATGGTAAGCCTCTTAACTCAACTTGTGCAGTTGAGAAAGCTGCTTCTGCTCCTCCTCGCACTTCCGGCGAGCGCCGGCGCCGGACCGCCCGATGGTGCGGCGGAGGTGCGGAGCGCCTGGTCGATCCTCGAGAAGCATCAGGATGGCTTCTGGCTCGACGGTGAGGCCGCGTCGCCGGCGCTGCTGGAGCGCTGGTATGCGGCGCTGCGACGGTGGACGGCCGCGGAGCTCGAACGCGGCGGCGCCTCGGCTTTGGCGGCGAGCGCCACAGGACTCGGTGCCTCCGGCGACGCGGCCGCCTTGCCGCTGCCGGGCGGCGGCTGGCTGGTCGCCGCGGGCAACGGCTCCTTCGGAACGGTGTTCGCGCTCGCGCCGCGCGACGGGCATCTCGCCGAGGCCTGGAACCTCGCGGCGCCGGGAGGCTCCGGCTCTCCTGCCCTCACGGCCTGGCAGGCGGATCACGCGCGGCCGCTGTGCAAGGGTGACGCAGCCTGCGGCCCGCTCGGCGCATGGGTCCGGATGCTGCCGCCGGAGGCGGACGGCAGCGCCCGCTTCCTCGTGCTCGGCACCTACAGCTTTCCGCTCGGCGCGACCGCGGGGGGACAGATCAGCGTCTGGCGCTGGCGGAACGGCGCCGCCGAGCCGCTCTTCGTGAAGGTTTTTTCCTACCTGCTCGAGGACGGTGTGCCGCTTGAGGTCGAGGGCGGACTCATCCGGCTGCACGCCAAGGAGAGCTGGAAGCATCTCGCCGCCTGCGGCGGCTGCCGGGGGCGCGACGTCGAGTGGCGGTGGCGGGTCGGCGCCGGCGAGATCCGGTTGCTGGGCTCGCGATCCTCCGTCCCGGAGATCGACCTCATCGACGCCTTGATCGGCCGCGTCGTCGCGGGCCGGGGGACCGCCGACCTTGCCACGCCGGCGGCGGCGGGTGCGGTCCGGCGGCTGCTGAAGGCGAACCGCGATCCGGCCTGGACCGGTGCGCCGGAAGGCGGGATGCTGAACGGCTGGACCCGTCGCTCGGTCCGCGCCCGCACCTTCCTCTGCCTGTCCGCCGAGGACATGGGGAGCGCGACCTACGAGATCGAGAGGCGTGCGGGTGGGCTCCGGCTGGTGGCCGTGGTGCCCCGCCGCGATGCGGAGGGCGGCTGCGGCAAGGGAGCGCGCAGCTGAGCCCGCGCACCGTCGAACGTGCCGAGCTGGAGGCGATCTGGCGCGCCGGGGTCGGGGCCTGCGCGCCGGCGCGGGTCGTGCCGGCGCACCTGCCGGAGCGGCCGAAGGGACGGACGATCCTGCTCGCCCTCGGCAAGGCCGCGGTGCCGATGGCGGCGGCGGTGGAACGCGCGTGGCGTGGGCCGCTGGAAGGGTTGGCCGTGGCGCCGCACGGCGAGACGGGACGGCCCGCGCGGATCGAGGTGGTCACGGCGGGGCATCCGCTGCCGGATCGCGCCGGCCTCGTCGCCGCCGAGCGGCTGCTCCGCTTCGCCCAAAGCGCCGGGCCGGACGACCTCGTCCTCGTCCTCCTCTCCGGCGGCGCCTCCGCCCTCGCCTGCCTGCCCGGCGAGGGGCTGGCGCTGGACGCGAAGCGGCGGCTGACCGAAGCGCTGCTCCGCTCCGGCGCCGACATCGCCGACATGAATTGCGTCCGGCGGCACCTCTCGCGGATCAAGGGCGGACGTCTGGCGCTTGCGGCGGCGCCGGCGCGGCTGGTCACCCTCGCCATTTCGGACGTGTTCCGCGACCGGCCGGAGGATGTCGGATCTGGCCCCACCGTGGCCGATCCGACCACCCTCGCCGAAGCGCGCGCCATCCTCGTCGAGCTCGGCGTCGCCGCGCCCGAGAGCGGCTGGTCGGAGACGCCGAAATCGGTGCCCGGCGAGTACCGCATCGTCGCCCGCGCCGCCGATGCGCTCGCCGCCGCCGCCGCGGAAGCGGAGCGGCGCGGCTATCGCCCCCGCACCTTCGAGTGCGACGGCGAGGCGCGCGCGGTGGCGGCCGAGCATGCCCGGCTCGCCCGCACGCTTGCGCCCGGCGAGGCGCTGATCACCGGCGGCGAACTGACGGTGTCCGTCACCGGCTCGGGCCGCGGCGGGCCGAACCAGGAATATGCCCTCGCCGCCGCGCTCGGCCTTGCCGGCGCGCGCGGCATCCTTGGCCTCGCCGCCGACACGGACGGCATCGACGGATCGGGCGACGCGGCCGGCGCCTTCTTCGACGGCCGCACCGCCGGCCGCGGCGCGGAAGCCGCGCTGGCCGAGAACGACAGCGGCGGCTGGCTCGACCGGCGCGGCGCCCTCTTCCGCCCGGGGCCCACCGGCACCAACGTCAGCGACCTCAGGATCATCCTCGCCGCCCGCCGCTAGCGCGGATTGGCATAGTCGAAGGGTCGCGCGCGGATCCACCGGCTCGCCAGCCACTTCTCGCCGGCGAGGACGGGCAGGCCGGCGTGCCGCGCGGCCGGGTCCGGGCGCCCGTCGCCCCGCACGTTGGCGAACAGGATGGCGTCGCCGGCCGCGCCGCGCAGGGTCGTGTCGGCCGCCGGGAAGCACGTGCCGCCGCCTTCGAAGCCGTCGTTCAGCCAGACGAGCATGGTGAGCACGCGCTGATTGGCGAAGCCGGGAATGGCGTCGAGATGCTCGCGATATTCGCCGCCGGGTGCGTAGCGGAGCACCTGCAGCGGCTCCCCCTGCGCGGCGGCCGTCCCACTCGCCGCGGCGATGCGGCGGGTGAGGGCGTGCACCGCAGGGTTTTCGAGCGGCGCGGTGAAGCCGACCGCGTCGGCCGAGCGGAGCGGGTCGGGCCGCTGGGCGCCCGTCTCCGGATCGACGACCACCGATGGCGCGAGCATCGGCCGGGCCGAGGCGACGAGCCAGGCGCATTCCTCCTGCGTGAACAGCCGTTCGAAGCGGACGATCGAGGGGTTCCGCGACAGCGCCTCCCCTCGCGGCGCCTGCAGCGGATCCCCCTCCTCGTCGATCCGCATCTTCCCGATCAGCGCGAGGGCCGCCGCCGCGCGCGCGCTGCCCTGGGCCAGCCCGGCGAGGAGCCGGAGCGCGCGCGGCCAGTCGCGTCGGCCCCCGACGCCCGCGGCAAGGAGGTTGACGTAGATCGCCGCCGCCTTGGCGTCGCCGGCCTCGGCCGCGCGGCGGAAGAGGTCGCGCGCCGCGGCAGAGTCGCCGGCGCGAAGGCGCGCCGCGGCGGCGGCGTAGAGGCTGTCGGCCATCCCACCGCTCTGCCGCGCGGCGCGCCCGCTTGCAAACCCGCTTTGCGCGCGCGCCGCCGCGCCGCTAACGAGGCGGCGATGCACCCCCTTCCCCCTTATGCCGAGCTGCTCGGCCTCAGCGCCGCCGCCCGCGACGGCGAGACTTTGTGGACGATGCCGTTTCGCGACGCAGTCGTCGGCCGCCCCGGCTACCTTCACGGCGGCGCCATCGCCGGCCTGCTCGAATTCGCGGCCCTGAGCGCGGTCCAGGCGGCGCTGCCGGAGGGCGCGACAGTGAAGCCAGTCAACGTCAGCGTCGATTTCCTGCGCGGCGGCGCGGCGCATGAGACCTATGCCAGTGCCGTGGTCACGCGTCTCGGCAACCGCATCGCCAATGTCGAGGCGCACGCCTGGCAGCTCGATCGCGGCAAGCCGATCGCCGCGGCGCGGATGAATCTCGTCGTCCGCCGGCGGAAGGAAGCGGCGTGAGCGCGGGCCACGAGAACAACCGCACGCTGGTCATCGCGCTCGCCGCGAACCTCGGCATCGCCGTCTCGAAATTCGTCGCGGCGGCGATCACCGGCTCCTCGGCTATGCTGACCGAGGGCGTGCACAGCCTCGTCGATTCGGCAAACCAGCTGCTCCTGCTGTGGGGCCGCCGGCAGTCGAAGAAGCCGCCCGACCGCAAGCACCCGTTCGGCTATGGGCGCGAGCTCTATTTCTGGAGCTTCGTCGTCGCTTTGCTGGTCTTCGCGCTGGGCGCCGGCGTCTCGATCTACGAAGGCGTCATCCACATCCGCCACCCTGAGCCGGCGGTGTCGCCGCTCATTGCTTATGGCGTGCTGCTGATCGCCTTCCTGCTCGAAGGCGGCTCGACCGTCTCCGCGTTCAAGGAGTTCCGCGCCGCCAAGGGGGAGCTGGGGTGGATGGCCGCGGTGCTCGAATCGAAGGACCCGCCGACCTTCATCGTGCTGCTCGAGAACGGCGCGGCGATGGCCGGCATCGTCGCGGCCGCGGTCGGGCTCGCGCTCAGCCAGGCGACCGGCAACCCGATGTTCGATGGTGCCGCTTCCATCGTCATCGGCCTCATCCTCGGCGTCACCGCGGCTTTGCTCGCCAAGGAGTCGAAGGCACTGCTGATCGGCGAAGCGGCGGACCCCGAGCTGGTCGAGTGCATACGCGGCGTCGCGGCGGCGCATGCGGGGATCGCGGGCGTCGGCGTCGTCCTCACCGTCCATTCGGCGCCCGACCAGATCACCGCTATGCTGAGCGCAGACTTCGTCGACACGATCAGCGCCGGCGAGGTCGAGCGGATCGTCGCCGACATCGAGGCCGAGGTGGCGCGGCGCTGGCCGCAGGTGCGCCGCATGTTCATCCGGCCCGAGCAGGGCGCCGCCGCCCGCCTCGCGGCGATCCGCGAAGATGAGGCTTAGCTGTCGAGTGGCGACGCTCGACGATTTTCGTCATGCCGGACTTGATCCGGCATCCACCTTTGTTCTGCTCTTGCAAGAAGTTGGAAGGTGGACCCCGGATCAAGTCCGGGGTGACGGTTCAACTTGAACGTGCCGCGCTTCAAAGGCGCACCTGAGGCCGCCGCCGCGGCGGCCGGCTTCGCCTGCTCGACCGCGCTCTTCTGGCCCGGCATCGCGCTCTACGACAGCGTCGAGCAATATCGCCAGGCGGTGACCGGCGACGTCACCGACTGGCACCCGCCCGTCATGGCGCGGCTCTGGGGGGCGCTCGCACAGATCTGGCCCGGCACCGCGCCGATGCTGCTTCTCCAGCTCGGGCTCTACTGGCTCGGCCTCGGCCTCCTCGCCGCGGCAATGGCGCGGCGGGGATTGCGGTTTGCCGGCTGGGCGGTGCTGCTCTTCGGCCTCGGACCGATCTTCTCCTGCTGGATGGGTGCGATCCTCAAGGACGCGCAGATGGTGGCGGCGCTCTCCGCGGCAGTCGCCATCGCCGCCTGGCACCCGCTGGCCGACGGAAAGCGGCCCGCCGCCGTCACTGCGCTCGTTCTCCTGCTGCTCGTCTATGCGACGCTTGTGCGGGCCAACGCCGTCTTCGCGACCGCGCCACTGGCGCTGGCGCTGTTCGGCTGGGCGCGGCTTCGCAGCCCTTGGGGGCGCGCGGCGGCCTGTCTCGCGCTCGTCGTCGCGGTGCTGGCGCTGGCCCCGTCCCTCAACCGCAAAGTTTTCGGCACGCAGCGGGAGGGACCGGAAAACAGCCTCCTCCTCTACGACATCGCCGGCACCTCGATCCGCGCCGGGACCGACTCGGCCGGCGTTGCCGCCGGGCGCTGGAAAACCCTCGCCGCGGCCGGCTGCTATTCGGCGGAAGGGTGGGACGCGCTGTCCGAGCATGGCCGCTGCACGATCGCCCCCGGGCTTGCCGCGGACCCGGAGACGCCGCCGCTCTACGGCGTCTGGCGGCAGACCATCGCCGCCCACCCCCTCGCTTATGCAGCCCACCGCCTAGCCCATTTCAACGCGACGATGCGCTGGCTGATCGGGCTCCACGAATATGGCGCGGTGGGGCCGGTCGAGCCGGAGCCGAACAGGCTCGGCCTCGGCGCGGCTCCGGGCGCCCTCGAGGAAAGGCTCCATGACGCCGGCGAGGATTGGGCGGCGCTGCCGCTCGGATGGCCGATCCTGTGGCTCGCGCTCGCGGCGGCGGGCCTGTGGGCCTCGCGCTCCGCGCCCGCGACACCCGAGCGGCCGGTTGCTCGGGCGCTGCTGCTCTCGGCCTGCTGCGGGGGCTTCAGCTATGCATTGGTCAGCGTCGCCTCCGACCTGCGCTACCATCTCTGGACGATGCTCGCCTCGGCGCTCGGTCTCGTGCTCCTGGCCGCGGGCGGCGGCCTGGGACGGCGATCGGCGACCCTCCTCGGCGCCGTGGCCGTCCTCGTCGTCGCCGGCGGAACAGTCGCACGGCTGCTGCTGCCGCCGCTCCCCATCGCGTGAGCGATTGCCGGCCGCCCCCGGCCGTTGCATGAGGTGCACCGACAAACGGGAGGGAGCGTTCATGAAATTCGCCATCGCCTTTGCCGCCGCCGCGCTCGCCGCCGCGCCGGCCGCCGCCGACACCGTCGTCGTTACCGCCGACCGCATGGTCGACGTCCTCGCAGGCACGACGGTCGAGCAGCCCGTGGTGGTGATCACCGACGGCCGCATCGTCTCGGTCACGGCACGCGGCGGCGCCCGCCCCAACGTGCCCGCCGGTGCGCGCCGCATCGATCTTCCGGGCCGCACCCTCGTCCCCGGCCTCATCGACATGCACGTCCACCTGACCTCGCTGGCCGAGATCGGCGGCTATCGCGGCTTCGAATATACGGACAGCTTCTGGAGCGCGGTCGGCAGCGCGAACGCCCTGAAGACGCTGCGCGCCGGCTTCACCACCGTGCGCAACGTCGGCGCCGACGCGTTCCAGGACGTCGGCCTCCGCCAGGCGATCGACGGCGGCTGGCTGCAAGGGCCACGCATCGTCACCGCCGGCTACGCGATCGGCGCCACCGGCGGCCATTGCGACGAGAGCAAGCTGCCGCCCTCCTACGACCGCAAGGAAGTGAACATCGTCAACAGCCCGGAGGAAGCGCGGGCGAAGGTCCGCTGGCTGCACAAATATGGCGCGCAGGTGATCAAGATCTGCGCCACCGGCGGCGTTTTCTCCCACGGCGACGCGGTCGGCGCGCAGCAGCTGACCTTCGACGAGATGAAGGCGATCGCCGAGGAAGCGCACATGCTCGGCCTGCGCGTCGCCGCCCACGCCCATGGCGACGAAGGCATCCGCGCCGCCATCCTCGCCGGCATCGACACGATCGAGCATTGCAGCCTGGCCAGCGACGCCACCATCGCGCTGGCGGCGCAGAAGAGAACCTGGTTCGACATGGACATCTACAATGACGACTACATTCTCGCGACGGGCACCGCGAACGGCACCGAGCAGGCGAGCATCGATAAGGAGAAGATGATCGGCCGACTGCAGCGCGAGACCTTCCGCAAGGCGGTGCGCGCCGGCGTGCCGATGCTGTTCGGCACCGATGCCGGCGTCTATCCGCACGGCGACAATGCCCGCCAGTTCGCCAAGATGGTCGAGTGGGGCATGACGCCGATGCAGGCGATCCAGGCCGCCACGCGCAGCGCCGCGGTCGCGCTCAACCGCGAGGCCGACGTCGGCGCCATCGCGCCGGGCCGCTACGGCGACATCGTCGCGGTCGCCGGCGATCCGCTGAAGGACGTGCGCCTGCTCGAGCACCCGGACACCGTCATCAAGGGCGGCGAGGTCGTGAAGCGGGACTGATGCGCGCCGGGCTCGCTCTGGCGGCGCTCGCGCAGGGGGCGGCCGCAGCCGCGGCGCCGCCGCCCTGCCCCGGTCCGCGCACCGACCCGGCGGTGCCGGGCCCCCGCCTCGTCCTCGACGAGAACTTCCCCGACCCATTCGTCGCCCGCTTCGGCGGCGCTTATTATGCCTATGCGACCGGCGCGCAGCTCGGCGAGCGGCGGCGCAACGTGCAGGTGATCCACTCGAGCGACCTGCGCACCTGGTCCGCCCCCGTCGAGGCGCTGCCGGATTCCGGCCTCCCCGCCTGGGCGGACAGGAAGGACGTGCAGGTCTGGGCTCCGGAGGCGATCCGGATCGGCCGTCGCTACGTCCTCTATTTCAATGCCCGCCACGCGAGCCTCACCCGCACCGAGACGCCGCCGTCCGGCCCGCAGGTGCTGAAGCGCCACTGCCTCGGCGCCGCCGTCGCCCTCCGCCCCGAAGGCCCCTACCGCGGCGTCGCGAAGCCGCTTGCCTGCGCCGCCTTCCGCGACGGCGCGATCGACCCGAGCCCGTTCCGCGACGCCGGCGGGCGGCTCTTCCTCTACTTCAAGGACGACGGCAATTGCTGCGGCCGCAAGTCGGCGATCTGGGGCCTGCGCCTGCGCGCCGACGGCCTTGCGGCGATGGGCGGTCCGGTGAAGCTGTTCGCCAACGACGAATCCCCGGCGCACTACGACAACTGGGAATGGCGGGTGGTCGAGGCGCCGACGATGGTGCGGCGCGCCGGCGCCTACATCCTGTTCTATTCAGGCAATTATTTCGGCAACAAGAACTATTCCGTCGGCTATCGCCTCTGCAGAGGCCCGCTAGGCCCGTGCCGCGATCCCGGCACCAACCCGATCCTCTGGTCCCACCCCGCCTCGCCGCTGATCGGGCCGGGAAGCCAATCCGTCCTCGCCGCGGCCGGCGGCGACCTCCTCTTCTTCCACGGCTGGAACCGCGATCCCGACGGACGCGAGCAGCCGGGGGTCCACAAGCGCTGCCTCTACGTCGCGCCGCTCGAATGGGCCGGGGGGCGGCCGCGCGTCGCCGGAGGCGCGCCCGCCCCCTAGGACTTGCCGGCGCTCCCGCGCTCTGGTGTATTCGGAACCCATCCATCGACTCGGGATGCGAGGTGGCGATGAAGACGTTCCTGCTCCTCTCCGCCGCCCTCGGCCTCGCCGGCGCCCCCGCCGTCGCCGCGACGCCGCCGAAGCTGCCGCCGGCCGCGTCGGGCCCGCAGATCCTCGTCACCGGCCAGCGCCTCAAGCCGGGCGAGAAGCCGCCGGAGATGAGCGCCTGGCGCATGGCCGAGACCGAGCATGTCCTCGTCTATGCGAAGGGCGGCGACCAGGACGTCGCGCGGACCGCGGCGGGGCTCGAGCGGCTCCACTTCCTGCTCTCGATCCTGCTGAACCGCGTCGACAAGGCGGACGACACGCTGAAGCTGCGCGTCTTCCTGATCGGCGACACCGCCGGCTTCGACCAGCTCCGCCTCGGCCACGCCCGCTTCCAGCAGGGCCCCTTCCCCCGGGCCTTTCCGCACGACCTCTATTACGACCCGCGCGATGACGGCGCCGTCCTCGCCGCGCCGCTCGTGCCCGACAGGATCGAGCTGCAGCGCGGCCAGGATCTCGCCAGCCTCGACCAGATTACCAGCGACGGCACCGGGGTCACCCATCTCTTCGCCGGCGCGAACGGCGCCGTCGCCCACGGCGTCAAGGCGAACGAGATCGCCTCGACGCGCAGCGCGGAGGCGGGGCTCTACGCGGGCTTCGCGCGCCATTTCCTGCTCACCTATTTTCCCGCCGCCTATCCGCGCTGGTATCTCGAAGGCTTCGGGGAAATCTTCGCGACCGCCGACATGTCCAGCGACGGACGCATCGAATATGGCCGCGCGCCCGACAATTACTGGGCCGCCATCGACCTGTTCGGCGGCTACCCGCTGAAGGACGTGCTGGACGGCCGCTACCTGCGCGGCAAGACGTCGCTGACGGGCTGGACGCCCTTCCATGCCTGGGCGCTCGCCCACCTCCTCTTCTTCTCCGACGAATGGAAGGCGCCGCTGCACGACTATCTCGCCGCCGTCGCCCGCGGCGCTCCGGCGGATGAGGCGGCGCGCGCGCTGGGGGATCCCGCCAGGCTCCAGAAGGCGTGGCGCTCCTATCACGGGCGCAAGGTCCCCTACGAAATCCTCTCCTACCCCGCCGCCCGCTTTCCGGACCCGATCGTTCGCCGCCTCACCGTCGAGGAGGCCGATTATGTGAAGGGGCGTCTGGTGCTCGGCGCGCGCACCGAGATTCCGGCCGGGCCGGATTCCGACGCGACGCCGGCCGAGGCCGAGCGGCTCGCCGCCGAGCGGACCGCCACCCTCGCGCGGCGGGAGCAGTGGCTTGCCGAGCTGCGCGAGGCGGCGGCGAGGGCGCCCGGCAGGGTCGGCCCGCAGCTGCTGCTCGCGGAAGGGGCGTGCCGCAGCGGGGAGGCGACCACCTGCGCCACCGCCGCCGGCGCCGCGCTGGCGGCGGCGCCCGCCAACCGCATCGCCCTCACCTGGAACGGCGCTGGGGCGCTGGAGACCGCGCTCGCCGCACCCGCCGAGACGCGCGGACCCGCGCTTGGCGCGGCCCGGCGCGAGATCGTCCGCGCCAACCGCGCCGACAGCGAGGCGACGGTCCCGCTCATCGCGTATTATACCAGCTATGCCGACGCGGGCGAGCCGGCTCCGCCGCCGGCGCTCGCGGGGCTGCTCAAGGCCGACGACAGCGTCCCCGCCTCGCCGGCCATCGCGTTGCGCGTCGGCGAGGCGCTGGCAGCGCGCGGCGACGCGGAAGGCGCGCGCCGGGCGCTGCTGCCGGTGGCGGCCGGCGCCTACGCCTCGCCCGAAAGGGACCGCGCGCGTGCCGCGCTCGCACGGCTGCCCCAGCCTGGCCGCTAGGCGCTCGACGCCGCGTTCGATCACAGTCATCGCGCTTTTTCGTTACGCCCGCGGCTTGGGTGCGGCTAGGGCCGCGCCATGCCGCCTCCGCCCGACCCCGCCGCCATCGCCAAGGCCTTCGCCGCCGCGGTGAACATGAGCGCCGACGAGATCGAGGCCTGGCTGAAGACGCCGGAGAGCCGCAAGGTCGGCTTTCGCCGCGACGGCGCGAGCGAGTCGGTCGGCCACGCCTTAGGCCGGCGCATCGCCGCGATCCTCAGGACTCCGGAACCGGCGCGCACGGCGGAGGATTACGCGCATATGCGCAAGGTCGTCGGCTTCGTCCGGCGCCACCGCGCGCAGGAGCCGGCCGATCCGGTGACCTCGCGCTGGCGCTGGTCGCTGATGAACTGGGGCTGCGACCCTGTGAAGGACCTCTGAAGGGAGCGAGAGCGATGAAGGGCTATTGCGACAATATCGAAGAGCGGACGGTCGAGAACGACGATTTCCGCCGCGTCCTCTACACGGGCCAGCACCTCCAGCTGGTGCTGATGACGCTGAAGCCCGGCGAGGAGATCGGCGAGGAAGTGCACGAGGATCGCGACCAGTTCTTCCGCATCGAGGAAGGCCAGGGCACCGTCTATATCGACGGCGTCGGCAACGAGGTGGAGGACGATTTCGCGGTGATCGTGCCGGCCGGCGCGCGGCACAATGTCGTCAACACCGGGGGCGCGCCGCTCCGCCTCTACACGATCTACGGCCCGCCCGAGCATAAGGACGGCGTCGTCCACAAGGACAAGACGCAGGCCGAGCGCGACCACGACAACGACCATTGGGACGGCGAGACGAGCGAGAAGGCGGGCTGAGCCCCGGCCATCTCAGCCTCCCGCCAGGATCGCCGCCCATTCCTCCTCGCGGACGGGTGAGACGGAGAGGCGCGACTGGCGCAGCATTTCGAGACCAGCGAGGCGCGGTTCGGCCTTGATCGCCTTGAGCGTCACGGAGTGCGGCAGCGCGCGCATCGGCTGGACGCGCACGGACAGCCAGTCGGCATCCTTCGGATCGGGCGCGGCGGCGCGGGCGATGCGCATGATGCCCACCGCGGCCTTGTCGGCGCCGCTATGATAGAAGAGCGCCTCGTCCCCTTCGCGCATCGCCTTGAGGTGGAGCCGCGCCGCGGCATTGCGCACGCCGTCCCACTCGGTGGCGCCGTCGCGCAGCAGGTCGTCCCACGCATAGCTGCCCGGCTCCGACTTCATCAGCCAGTGTGCCATCGCCCGCTCCCCGTGATTCGCCCGCGTTCCAGTCGATACGGCGACGACGAGCCGTGCGCAAAAGTGGCTGGAAAAGCACGGTGTTTCAAAAAGTTCCGGTCGCCCGAACTTTTTTCTTCGGCGTAGCTCTCGGGCCACACGCTTCGTCGTGCGAATCGGCGCGCGGTGTTGCGGCGGACCGCGGCTTCCACCATTTGCCGATCAGCCACAGAGCGAGAGCGGGGGCCCGCGGCGCGAAACGCGCCGGCCGGCGGCACGCGAGACGGGGGGCGATCGGAGACGCGGTTCTCGCGTCGGGGGATCGGGCACCCGCACACGAAAAGAGAGTCGATGACCCGGACCCTTCGGGCGGCGGAGCTTTCCGCCGCGACGGTCGCCTTGTTCGCGGCCGTGAGCTTTGCCGCGCCTTCCCTCGCCGATACAGGCGCCCCCCGCGGCGACGCGCCGGCCGGGTTCGCAGGTTTCCTCCAGGAAGCGAAGGAAGCGCTCGGCTTCGCCTCCGCGCCGACGGCGCTGACCGAGGCCGCGCACAAGACGCTCGACGAGCTCGTGGCCGAGCGCGAGGCGCCCACCGCCGCCGACGGCGAGCAGGATTGTCTCGCCAAGGCCGTCTATTTCGAGAGCCGCGGCGAGCCGATCCAGGGCCAGCTCGCCGTCGCCAACGTGGTGATGAACCGCGCGGCGTCCGGCCGCTACCCGGCGAGCCTGTGCCAGGTGATCACCCAGAAGGCGCAATTCTCCTTCATCCGCAACGGCCGCTTCCCGACCCCCGACGCTCAGTCCGAGGCGTGGCGCAAGGCCGTCGCAATCGCCAGGATCGCCAGCGACAAGGTCGCCGCCGCCCTCCCCTCCAACGTCCTTTGGTACCACGCCGAATATGTCGCCCCCGCCTGGGGCAAGCGGCTCACCCGCACCGCCCAGATCGGGCTCCACATCTTCTACAGCTGAGCCTTAGCGCCGCTGTTCGGGACGATAGGTCGCCGCCTGGATTGCGAGGAGGACGATGGCCACGCGGCCTGGCGCAGTCGCACTGAGCACGACGCCGTCGCTCGCCGCCGTCACGGGGAAGGAAAAGGATGCCAGGGACGCCCCGGCGCGCCCCTCCGCGACGCGTGTGACGGGGAAGCCGACGTCGCCGAGAACCCGCACTGTATGGACTGCGAAATCGGGACTGCAGTCGCTCGTCGCCGTGACAACGCGTCCGACGACCACGAACCGCGCCAGGTCGCAACCGCCTGCGACGTCCCAGCCGACGAGCGCCACGGGCCGCTCCGCAACGTGTGTCGATTCCGGGCGGGGGACGAGCGAAACCGGCCGCGACGTCGTGCCAAGCTCCAACGATGCTTCTCCCCATCGGCCGCCGACATCCCCGCCGGCGATGATGTGGCTGCCGGCGACGAAACCGCGGAGCGACGGGTCCAAAACGGCCAGCGTGCGTACCGCGCCTCCGCCGCCGACCCGACCGTTTGCCAGCGGCTTGGCGGCGAGACCGCAAAAGGAGAGGTCGTAGGAGACGAGCGAGCCGTCGGCGCGCGCGATCAGGGTATAGCCGTAGATCGAACCGGACTGCGCCGCCGGCTGCCCCGCATCGACCATCGGCGAGACGGAAGTCGTCCGCACGCCGGTGCGCAGATCCTGCGGCCGTGTCAGTCGCAGCCAGAGGCCCTTGTCGGTCGCCAGGACCAGGCCCAGCTTGCCATCGACGAACGCGCCGAGCGCGCGGCCCAAAGCGGGATCGTAGCGTAGATCGAGCGCGCGTTCGAAGCGGAGCGCGGGTATCCGCGTCCGTACCCCCGCTTTCGCCGCGGGTATCTCACTCACCGTCACGGCCGCCGTCCGGCTCGCGGGTTCTGCGGCGCAGGCCTCCGCCTGATGCCGCTCGAACCAGCCAGGCGGCGGAGGCGCGGCCTGGACGGCGGCCGCCATCGGCACGACGGAGAGGGCCAATAGCATTTGCGCAAGGCTTGATGATCGCACCACGGCACATCTCCTTCGCCCCGCCGCACCATGCGCACGCCGGCGGGGCGAGGCAATCGCCGTCACGGCCGCACTCACGCCAACGTCCGGAAGGTGATCGAGTAGCGCAGCGTTTCGGCCGGCGGGATCGAATGCTCCCAATCGCTGCGCGCCCGGCCGCTGAGGAGGTAGGCGCTGCGCGGCTCGACGACGAGGGCGCGGCGCTCCCATTTCGCGCCGGCCCTGCGGCGGAAGCGCAGGCGCGCGGGCGAAAGGAGGGAGACGCCGACGACGTCGCCGAACACGGAGCGGTCGCGGTGCCAGCCGATCGCGGCGCCGGGCTCGTACTGGGTGAGCAAGGCATGTTCCAGCCGATGCGCCGCCAGGCCCGCCCAATGTGCCGCCGTCTCGCGCAGCGGCAGGAGCCAGGCGGGGATCGGCTCGCCGGCCTGGAGACCGCTGCCGTCGAACACGTAGCGCCAGCCGTAGCTATGGGTGCGCCTCTTCCCCTCGAAGCCGTGGAAGGCGAAGGCCTGGAACGGCACCTCGGCCATGCGAGCGACGAGCGCCGCTTCCTCGTCCGCGCCGAACAGCGCTTCGGTGTAGCGCAGCCCCTCGGGCTCGCGCGGAGCGTCGTCGAACAGGCTGGGTGCGCTAACCATCACAGATCAAGGCAAGCTTCTGGTTCGGCTAACATTTCCGCAACCCTTTTCGTGCCATAGGCCTCGCCGACATTCTCCGGGTGGGGCTGCAATGCACGAAATCCGTTCCGCGATCCTCGGCGACGCCAAGGCCAATCTCGTCGCCCGCAAGGCGAAGAAGGGCGAAGCCGCCACCGCCGGCCTGACCCGCATAGCCATCAAGCGGCAGGAAACCCGCATCACCAACCAGCGGATCGAGGACCGCCATCGCAACGTCGTCGAGCAGGCGACGATCGTCTTCCGGCGCAAGCGGCTCGCGGTGGGCGTCGTCAACGTCTCCTCGCGCGGCGCGATGCTGGCGACCGACATCGAGCCCAGGATCGGCGAGAAGGTCGACATCCTGTTCACCCCCGACAACAAGACCAAGTCGGCGGTGCGCTGGGTCCGCGAAGGGCGGATCGGCATCGAGTTCCTCGACGAGACGATCTTCTGGGAGACCGGCGCGACCTTCCGCTACGAGCCGGCGACGCCGGAGCAGCAGGCGGAGGACGAGGCGGAGGCCGAGGCGGCGCGCGTCTACCAGCTGCGCCAGCCGCGCCAGCGCCTGCTCCGCTCCGGAACGCTGCACTGGGGCACGGTCTCCATCCCCGTGCGGCTGCGCAACATCTCCGGCGGCGGCGCGCAGCTCGAGAGCGAGCGCGCGCTTCAGCCGGGCTGCGAGGTCGAGCTCGACCTCGGCGAAGGCGGCTGCAAGGCTGCCGAGATCCGCTGGTCGCGCGACGGCCAGGTGGGCCTGCGCTTCTTCGAGGATTTCGACTTCGAGGCGCTCGCCGCCCAGTCGCAGAGCGCCGAGCGGCCGCCCGAGATGCTGAAGCCGGCGTGGCTCGAGACCGAGCTCGATCCGGATTCGCCCTGGGCGGCGCGCTTCGAGCGGCTGACGCTGACCGAGCTGCGCAGCCTCGACAAGGACTGAGCGGCTATTTCGCGCCGGCGATCAGGACGCCGACCACGACGAAGATGAGGCCGACCGCCGCCATCAACAGATAGGCGGGCCCGGGCTTCTTCGTCTCCAGCACGCACTCCTCGGGCTTGTCCGGATTGTAGCGCACCAGCGGCGCCGTTCCCTCGGCATAGGGTGCGAGCGCCGCTTCGGCTTTCTTGCGGCTCGCGCTGCGGTAATTGCCGAAGCGCAGGCGCGTGCCCTGCAGCTCGCGGCCCGCCACCGCATAGCCGTAAGTGACGACCGGATTGTACCAGGTCGTCGAATTGCCGTCATTGTCCTGCGATTCCTCGACGTCGACGCGGCACGAGACCACCCGCCCTGGGACGGTCGGCCAGGTCTCGGCGGCCTTGGCCTTGCCCACGGCGCGCATGTGCGCCCAGGCAAAGCCGGCCACCCAGACAAGGCCGATCAGGATCATCGCGACGGCTACCATGTTCATGCTATTGCCTCCCTGTTACCGGCTTATTGAGCATTGCGAAGGCAGGCGAGTAAAGCCCTGAAATCGCAAGGGGAGGACATGCAATGCGGCTCGTTTTCGGACTCCTCGCGGCGGCCGCCGCCGCGCTTGCGCCCGCCGCCCCCGCGGTCGCCCAGGCACCGGATTACGCGGCGCAGCTGCGCGACGCGGACGTGGTGCTCAAGGATTTCCGCTTCGCCGACGGCGAGCGGCTCGCCGAACTCCGCATCCACTATGCGACTTTGGGGACGCCGCACCGCGGGGCGGACGGCGAGATCGACAATGCGGTGATGGTGCTGCACGGGACCGGCGGCACCGGGCGGCAGTTCCTCGCGCCGCAATTCGCGAACGAGCTGTACGGGCCGGGGCAGCCGCTCGACATCCGCCGCACCTTCGTGATCCTTCCGGACGGGATCGGCCACGGCAAATCGTCCAAGCCTTCGGACGGGCTGCACATGCGCTTTCCCAAATACGACTATGCCGACATGGTGGAGGCGCAGCGGCGGATGCTGGTCGAGGGCCTCGGCGTCCGCCGGCTGCGGCTGCTCATCGGCACGTCGATGGGCTGCATGCACGGCTTCGTCTGGGCCGAGACGCACCCGGACTTCGCCCGCGCGCTCATGCCGATGGCCTGCCTGCCGACCGAGATCGCCGGCCACAACCGGATGTGGCGCGACGCCGCGATCCAGGGAATCGAGGCCGATCCGGCCTGGGCGGGGGGCGAGTATCGGTCCGAGCCTTTGCAGGGGCTGCGCACCGCCGTCAGCCTGCTGCAGGTCGCCGGCTTCGCGCCGCTCTACCTGCAGAAGGCCTATCCGACGCGGGCGGCGGCCGACGCCTACATCGAGGAGCGCATCGCCAAGGACCTGCCGACGCGCGACGCCAACGACCTCATCTACCAGCTCGACGCCTCGCGGACCTACGATCCGTGGCCGGGGCTCGAGCGGATCCGGGCGCCGATCGTCTGGGTCAACAGTGAGGACGACTTCATCAACCCGGCCGGCTACGGCATCGCCGAGGAGGCGGCGCGGCGGATGAAGACCGCCCGCTACATCCTGGTGCGCGCCACAAGCGACACGCGGGGGCACGGCACGCATACCTGGGCCAGGTTCTGGCGGCAGGAGCTGGTGGACCTGCTCGCAAGGACGGAGCGGTAACCCCCCTCCCTGGAAGGGAGGGGAGGCTATTCCACGGAGCTGACGTGGTTCAGGGCTATCACCCACTTCCCGTTCACCTTGCGCATGAGCCTCGTGTTGATGCCGTCCTGGGGCTTGCCGCCGCCTTCGAGGCGGTAGCGGCTGATCAGCTGGGCGGCGTCGGCGGAGAGCAGTTCGACCTTCACGTCCCAGAAATGGAGGCGGCCGCGCCGGGCGGGGTCGCCGCCATAGTCGCGGACGTAGTGATCGAGCGTGCCCTGCCAGCCCTGCTGGAAGCGGCCCTTCGAGACGAAGACGACGTCGGGCTTCCTGAACGCGGCCATGTAGCCGGCGAAATCGCCGCGGTTCCAGGCGGCCTCCATGCGGGCGACGACGGCGCGTATCGCCGCCTCCTCGCGCGTGGCGGCGGCCCCGCGCGGCGGCGGGCAGGCGGCGGCGAGCAGCGCCGCGGCCGCGACGAGTCGCGCGGCATCCATGGCGGATCGCCTTATGCGATTGAACAGGCGTGGCTTTCGCACGTTTAACCCTCCGAGCGGTTCACGACAGGAGTATGTGTCATGACGAGCGTTTTGAAGAAGAGCCTGATGGGAGTCGCCGCGGCGGCGACCCTCGTCGCGACGGCGAGCCCCGCCGACGCGCAATATCGATACCGTCGCCACTATCACGACAATACCGGCGTCGCGATCGGGGCCGGCATCCTGGGCCTCGGCATCGGCGCGGCGATCGCGTCGAGCAACCGCGGCTATTACGACCCCTATTACGGGGGCTATAGCAGCGGCTATTACGACCCCTATTACGGCGGCTATGCCGGCTATAGCGGCTATTACGACCCCTATTACCGGGGCTACGGCTACGGCTATCGCTGTACGACGCACCGGCAGTGGGATCCCTACTGGCGCCGCTGGGTCGGCGTCCGCACCTGCTGATCCGGTGTGGGGACAGCCTATCTGGCTGTCCCCGCTCGGGCCGTGGGACGGGGACAGCCAGATAGGCTGTCCCCTCGCCGCGGCAGTCACCGCGTGAACTTTTCCCCGGCTTCGGCTTCGCGGACCAGGAGGTCGGCGAGGGTGAAGTCGGCGCCGAGGCGCGCCTGCTGATTGCGCAGCCCCTCGACGATCTTCGCCAGCCCTTCCGTGTCGGCCCAGAACATCGGGCCGCCGCGATAGACCGGCCAGCCGTAGCCGTAGACCCAGACGACGTCGATGTCGCTGGCGCGCTGGGCCATGCCTTCCTCGAGGATCTTCGCGCCCTCGTTGACCATCGTGTAGAGGGTGCGCTCGACGATCTCCTGGTCGGAGATGTCGCGCGGGGTCACGGCTTCCTTCGCGCGAAACTGGTCGATGATCTCGGCGACCTTCGGGCTCGGCGACGGGCGGCGCTTCTCGTCATAATCGTAGAAGCCGGCACCTTTCTTCTGCCCCCAGCGGTCGATCGCACAAAGCGCGTCGCGGATATTCTCGATGCGGCTCGGGTCGCGGTGCCAGCCGATGTCGACGCCGGCGAGGTCGGCCATCTGGAACGGGCCCATAGGCATGCCGAACTCGACATGGACCCGGTCGACCTGCTCGGGAGTCGCGCCTTCGAGGAGCAGCCGCATCGCCTGCGTCTGGCGCGGGATCAGCATGCGGTTGCCGATGAAGCCGTAGCAGACCCCCGCCACCACCGCGACCTTGCGGATCTTCTTGGCGAGCGCCATCGCCGTCACCAGCACGTCCGGCGCCGTCTTCGCGCCGCGGACGACCTCCAGGAGCTTCATGACGTTGGCCGGCGAGAAGAAGTGCAAGCCCACCACATCCTGCGGCCGCGAGGTCGAGGCGGCGATCTCGTCGATGTTCAAATAGGAGGTGTTGGAGGCGAGGATGGCGCCGGGCCTGGCGATCGCATCGAGCTTGCCGAACACCTCCTTCTTCACGTCCATATTCTCGAACACGGCCTCGATGATGAGGTCGCAATCGGCGAGCGAATCGAGGCTGAGGCTGGGCTTCAGGAGCCCCATCGCCTGCTCGACCTGGTCTGCGGTCATCCGCCCCTTGGCGGCCGTCGCCTCGTAGTTCCTGCGCATGACGCCGGTGCCGCGATCCAGCGCCTCCTGCTGCATCTCGACGATGGTGACGGGGATGCCGGCCGAGAGGAAATTCATCGAGATGCCGCCGCCCATCGTGCCGGCGCCGATCACGCCGACCCGCTTGATTTCGCGCGGCTGCGTGTCCTCGGGAAGGTCGTCGATCTTCGAGGCCTTGCGCTCGGCGAAGAAGAAATATTGCTGGGCGCGCGACTGGGTGCCGCCGGCGAGCTCCATGAACAGCCGCCGCTCCTCGAGCACGCCTTCGGCATAGGGCTTCGCAAGCGCCGTCTCGATCGCCTTGATGTTCGCCTCCGGCGCATCGAAGCCGCGGAACTTGCGGGCGTTGGCCTTGCGGAAATGGGCGAAGACGTCGGGATCCGTACCCTCGATCTTGTCCTGGCGCGCGCTGCTGCGCGGGATCGGGCGGACGTCCTTCACTTCCTCGGCATAGGCGACGGCGTGCTGCTCGAGGTCGCCCTCGATCAGCCGGTCGACCAGGCCGATGCCATAGGCCTCCTTCGCCGAGATGGGGTTGCCGGTCGCGGCCATTTCGAGCGCCTTGGGAACGCCCGCGACGCGCGGGAGGCGCTGGGTGCCGCCGGCGCCGGGGAGGAGGCCGAGCTTCACTTCGGGAACGCCGAGCTTCGCGGACGGGAGCGCGACGCGGTAATGGCTGGCGAGCGCGACCTCGAGGCCGCCGCCGAACGCGGTGCCGTGGATCGCGGCGACGACCGGCTTCGAGCAATTCTCGATGACGTCGACCACCTGCGGCAGCGCCGGGGGCATGAGCGACTTGCCGGTCGAGAATTCGGAGATGTCGGCGCCGGCGAAGAAGGTCTGGCCCTGGCAGATTATGACCACCGCCTTCACCGCGTCGTCGGCTTCGGCCTCCTCGATCCCCTTCACCAGCCCCTCGCGCACCGCGTGGCCGAGCGCGTTGACCGGCGGATTGTTGGAGACGACGAGAAGGACGTCGCCGTGGCGGCGGGTGGTGATCGGGCTCATGGCGGTCTCCCCGGACGATGGTTCGCGCTCCGATAGGCCGGGGTTTACGTAAACGTCAACCTGCGGTTCGGCGCGATGAGGCAGGGGATTTGGTTCTCGCGGAGGCGCGGAGGAGGAAGGCGAGGCGCGGAGAGGCTGTGGCCGGGGCAGGCCATCGCGCGAAGCGTCCTCTCTTTCATCTTTCCCGGCAGCTTCGGCGGGAAAGGGCTGCGCCGCCTCCTCCGCGCCTCCCCCTTCTTCTCCGCGCCTCCGCGTGAGTTCCTCGATGGCGGCGGCGATGTCGGGCTCTGCCTCTTCCAGGCGGCGCCGGGGGTGGCGGGGCGAGGCGCGGTCATTGGAAGGTTCGGAAGGTTCGGCTTGGATGGGAAATGAATCCGGGCCGGGGACGAAGCCGAAGAAGCGGTCGCGCCGCTCCTCCTCCTGCCGCATGGACTCGGCCTCGTCGCCCGCCAGGGCGGCCTCCTCCGCGTCCGTCAGCGTCCGCTTGTAGCCGCCCCAAATGTCTTGGCTCTCCTCCCCGCCGAAGCCGGGCGGCGGCGGGAAGCGCGTCCAGCAGCAGCCGTCTTCCCCGTACCACACTTCCGAGCCGTCGAACTCCGGCTCCTCGGCCTCCAAAGCCGCGGCTTCGGAATCGTCGGCGGCAGGGGGCGCCGGCGGCGGGCCGCCTGCCGCAACGGCGTCCATCCACCGGCTCCAGTCGCTCTCGACGGACAGGCTCTCGGGACGCGGGGCGAGGAGATGGGCCACCTTCCCGACCAGGTAGGTGAGCAGGCGATTGTCGTAGACCCGCTCCTCGCTCCTGAGCTCGCCATGGTAATAATGGCCCTTGAGAGTGCCTTCGATCGCCCGCTCGTAGGCGGTGGCGAGGATGCGCTCGCGCGCGCCGTGGCGCTGCGCCGCCTCGCAGGCAAGGTCGAACGCCCGCGCCTCCTCGCGGCGGCGCATGCGCGCCACGCTCTGCTCGGTCATCTGGACGCGCGCGGCCGCGGTGCGGATGATCCCGGTATCGGCGAGCGCCTCGAGAAATTCGACCTGGCGCTCCGGCGTCCAGCCGTCGCTGCGGTAGCGCAGCGGCGCCGGCTCGAAGCCCGCGAGCGCGGCATCGGCGGCGGCGCGCCCGGCATCTGGTGAAGGGGAAGAAGCGCGCTCATCGGTCGACGCTTCGGGGGCGAATCCGTTCGTGCTGTGTTCCATCGACTATGGTAGATCACAGCCAGGGGGGTGTAGGAAAGTTGTTTTTTCGTTCCGCCGAGATCGGAGCCTTATCAGGGGCTTGCAGACTTCTGAGGCCCGAACACGATTTCGACGCGGCGGTTCTCGCGGTCACGCCTCCCGTCGGGCGTCTCGTTGAGCGGGTGGCTCTCGCCGAAAGCGCTGATCCTCGTCATGGCGGCGGGAACGCCGTGGCGGACGAGATAGGCTTTGACCTGCTCCGCGCGGTGTCGTGAGAGGCGCAGGTTGGTACCAGCGGGACCGGAGCGGTCGGCGTGGCCGATTATGAGGATCGGATCCGCAGGAATGCTGCGATGAATCGCGATCACCAGATCGAGGACCGCCGCAGCCTGGGGCGAAACTCCCGAACTGTCCCAGTCGAAGAACAGCATGAACGGACCCGCGAGATTATCCACGGTCTGAGGGGGCGAGTCCGGTGCCGAGGGCGCGGAGGGTGGATCCACGAGGAGGAGCGCGACTGCGGCGAGCAGCATGAGCGGGAGCATCGCATCGGCTTGCCGACTCGTCTAGTGCGGGTCCGAGCCGCGGCGTGGAGGAACAAGAGTTGATACCGCGCGAGCATCTGGGGACGGCGAGGGTGCCGGGCGGGGCGGAGCTGCGGCTCTACCGGCGGGGCGGCGACTTCATGATCGTGCTCGAGCGCAACGAGCTGATGAACAGCCGGATGCGCGGCTCCGAGGAGGCGCTGGCCACGATGGCGATCGCGCGGCTGCGCGAGCCCGGGGCGGCGCGGCTGCTGGTGGGCGGCTATGGCATGGGGTTCACCTTGAGGGCGGCGCTGGCGGCGCTCGGGCCCGCGGCGCGGGTGACGGTCGCGGAGCTCGTGCCGGAGATCATCGAATGGGCGCGCGGGCCCATGGCGGCGCTGAGCGCGGGCTGCCTCGACGATCGGCGGGTGCGGGTGGCGGAGGCGGACGTGGCGGACCTCATCGCCGAGGCGCCGGCGGCCTGGGACGCGATCCTGCTCGACGTCGACAACGGGCCGGACGGGCTGGTGCGCGCGGCGAACGACCGGCTCTATTCGGCGGCGGGGCTGGCGGCGGCGAAGGCGGCGCTGCGGCCGGGAGGCGTGCTGGCGATCTGGTCGGCCGCGCCGGACGCGGCGTTCGCACGGCGGCTGGCGCAGGCGGGCTTCGCCGTCGAGGAGGTGGCGGTGCGGGCGCGGGAGAACGGCAAGGGGCCCCGCCACGTCATCTGGTTCGCCCGGAAAAGGTAAGCTCCTTCCCGGGAAGGGAGGGAGTCGAAGGGCCGCTGCTACTTGCGGTTCTTGCGGGCGGCGTAGCGGGCGTCGCGAGCGGCCTTGCGCTCGGCTTCCGTCGGCGGGGCCGGAGCGGCGGCCGCGGCGGCGGCGGCGGCGTCGCGTTCGGCGGCGATGCGGTTCCGCTCGGCTTGGTCGGCGGCCCGCTTCGCGTCGCGCTTCTCGGCGGCGGCGGCGTCGCGCGCCTCCTGCGCCGCCTTGCGGGCGGCGAGCGCCTCCGCATCGGGGCGCGGCTTGGCGCGGAGGGCGTCGAGCGCCTTCTGCCGCGCGTCGGCGGCGCGGCCGATACGGTCCTGGAAAGACGGATCCTTGTACGATGGCATGCTTGTTCGGCGCTCCGCGGACGGCCGGGGGATCCGGCCGAGCGGTTCTCCTAGCCGATCCCCGCCCGCCGCGCGCGCTAAAAGCGGGGACAGTTACGGTAACTGTCCCCGTTCTCTGTGGCGGGGACAGTTACGGTAACTGTCCCCAGGCTTAGAAGCTCGTGCGGCCATAGTCCTGGCGGTAGAAGGGATGGGAGGCGCTGAGGCCGCCGTCGACGACGAGGGCGTGGCCGTTGACGTAGGAGGATTCGTCGGAGGCGAGGTAGAGGGCGGCGCGGGCGATCTCGTCGGGGACGCCGCCGCGCTTCATCGGATTGAGGTGGCCGATCATGTCCTCGCGGCCCGCCGCGCGGGCATTGTCGTAGAGCGGCCGGGTCATGCCGGTCTCGATCAGGCCGGGGCAGATGGCGTTGACGCGGATGTTGGACCCGGCGAGCTGCGTGGCGGCGACCTTGACGAGGCTGATGACCCCGGCCTTGGACGCCGAATAGGCCGGGCCTCCCGCCCCCGCGCGGATGCCGGCGACCGAGGCCGTGCAGATTATCGAGCCGCCGCCGCGCGCCTTCATGTGCGGCGCCGCGTGCCTGATCGCGAGGAACGGACCGATGAGGTTGGTCCTCAGGATCGCCTCCCAGTCCGCGGGCGTCTGCTCGAAGATCGAGGCGAGGCCGCCCGAAACGCCGGCATTGGCGAAGACGATGTCGAGGCCGCCATGATCGGCGACGGCGGCTGCGACGAGGCGGGCCACGTCCTCTTCGGAGCCGGCGTCGGCGGCGACGACCCCCTCCCCTTCGGCCATGTCCGCGGCCAGGACCCGGGCGCCTTCGGCGCGGAACAGTGCGGCGGCGGCCTTGCCGATGCCCGACGCGGCCCCGGTGACGATCGCGACTTTTCCTTCCAGCCTCATGCGTACGTTCCCTTCATTGAGCCTGCCCAGGTTTCGTGCAGAGACGCAGAGGTGCAGAGAGACCGCGTCTTCCACGGACGGCGATGCCCGTCTTGCCGCGCAGCAAAAACTTCCTGAACCGCCCTGAGCGCAAGAGTGCCGGAGACTCAGCCTCTCCGCGCCTCTGCGCCTCTGCGCGCACCTACAATCCCACGCCCGTCGTCGACCCGCCGTCGACCACGATGGCTTGGCCGGTGACGAAGGTGGAGGCGTCGCTGGCGAGGAACACGGCGGCGCCGGCGATCTCGTGGGGCTCGCCGATGCGCTGGAGGGGGGTGTGGGCGGTGACGGCCTTCAAGGTGTCGGGGTTTTCCCACAGCGCTCTCGCAAAGTCGGTGCGGATGAGGCCGGGAGCGATGCAGTTGACGCGCACCTGGCGGGGACCGAATTCGGCGGCGAGGTTGCGGGCGAGCTGGAAATCGGCGGCCTTGGAAATGTTGTAGGCGCCGATCACCGCCGAGGCCTTGAGGCCGCCGATCGAGCTGACGATGACGATCGAACCGGCGCCGCGCTCCAGCATCTCGGGCGCGACCATCTGGATCAGCCAGTGGTTGGCGATGACGTTGTTCTCGAGGATCTTCCTGAACTGGTCGTCGCCGATGCCGGCCATCGGGCCGTAATAGGGGTTGGAGGCGGCGTTGCAGACGAGGACGTCGATGCGGCCCAATTGCCGCCGGGTCTCGTCGACGAGGTGCTGGAGCTGATCCTTGGACGAGATGGAGGCGGGGATCACGACGGCGGCGCCGGGATGCTTCGCGTTGATCGCGTCGGCGACTTCCCGGCACGCCTCCTCCTTGCGCGAGGAGATGACGACCTTCGCGCCCTGGTCGGCGAAGGCCTCGGCGATGGCCCGCCCGATGCCGCGCGAGGAGCCGGTGACGATGGCGACCTTGCCGGTCAAGTCGAAGAGGGAAGGCATTGGTCGTCTCCTTCAGTCGCCGCGCGGAAAAAACAGGGACAGTATACATTTTCCCTGGCGCGCGGAGGCGACGCGCAGAGCCGGTGGCCGAAAATGTATACTGTCCCTGTTTTTCGTCCGATGCGTCACTCGAACACCACCACGGACCTCGCCGCCTCGCCCGTCCGCAGCTTGTCGACCGCCGCGTTGACGTCCCCAAGGCCGATCCGCTCCGCCACCAGCGCGTCGAGGTCGAGGCGGCCGGCGAGGTAGAAAGAGGCGAGGCGGGGGATGTCGAGCGGGAAGCGGTTCGAGCCCATCAGGCAGCCCTGGAGGCGCTTTTCGGCGAGGAGGTCCATGGCCCCCATCGACAGGCGCTCGGCGAGCGGCATCATGCCGACGATGGTGGCGGTACCGCCGCGGCGGAGCAGCGACAAAGCGAGCTCGCCGGCCGAGATGCGGCCGACCGCCTCCAGCGCGTGGTGGACGCCGCCTTTGGTGAGCTCGACGACCTGCTCCTTGAGGCGGTCCGCGTCGGGGGCGAAGGCGGCGGTGGCGCCGAGCCGCTCGGCGAGCGCGCGCTTGGCGGGGACGGGGTCGATCGCGACGATGTGGCGGGCGCCGGCGATGCGGGCGGCGTTGACCGCGGCGAGCCCGATGCCGCCGCAGCCGATCACCGCCACGTCCTCGCCCGGGCGTACGCCGGCGGTGTTGAAGACGGCGCCGGCGCCGGTCACCACCGCGCAGCCCATCAAGGCGGCGCGGTCGAACGGCATGGCGGGATCGATGGCGACGCAGCCATTCTCATGGACGAGCAATTGCTCGGCGAAGCCGGCGACGTTGAGGAGCTGGTGGACGGGGGCGCCTTCGAGGGCGACGCGCGGCGGCTCCCCTTTGCGGCGCTTCGTCGAGGCGTCGGTGCACAGCGACAGGCGGCCGGTGACGCAATATTCGCAGCGGCCGCAATAGGCCGAGAAGCAGGTGACGACATGGTCGCCGGGCTTCACCGCGGTGACGTCCGCGCCGACCGCCTCGACCACGCCCGCGGCCTCGTGGCCGGGGATGGCGGGGAGCGGCGTGGGATAGGCGCCGTCGATGAAGTGGAGATCGGAGTGGCACGCCCCGCAGGCGCGGGTGCGGATGAGGACCTCGCGGGGGGCGGGGTTGGAGATTTGCACCTCCTCGATGGAGAGGGGAGTGCCGGGGGCGTGGAGCAGGGCGGCTTTCATGATCCTCCCCGCTTGCGGGGAGGGGGACCAGGCGGAGCCTGGTGGAGGGGGGGCTGTGCCAGGTGCTGAGCCCCCTCCACCGCGCTGCGCGCGGTCCCCCTCCCCGTCCCGGGGAGGATCTCTTCGTGATCACCCATGTTTGGCGAACTCCAGCCTGGCGATGGCGCGGTTGTGGACTTCGTCCGGGCCGTCGGCGAGGCGCAGGGTGCGGATGCCGGCCCAGCTCGCGGCGAGGTTGAAGTCTTGCGACACGCCGGCGCCGCCATGGGCCTGGACGGCGTCGTCGATGATGCTGAGCGCCATGTTGGGCGCCTGGACCTTGATCATCGCGATCTCCGCCTGCGCTGCCTTGTTGCCGGCCTTGTCCATGAGGTCGGCGGCCTTGAGGCAGAGCAGGCGCGACATGTCGATGTCGATGCGGGCGCGGGCGACGCGCTGCTCCCAGATCGAATGCTCCATAAGGCGCTTGCCGAAGGCGACGCGCGACTGGAGGCGCTTGACCATGGCGGCGAGCGCCTCCTCGGCGGCGCCGATCGTGCGCATGCAATGGTGGATGCGGCCCGGGCCGAGGCGCCCCTGCGCGATCTCGAACCCCCTGCCCTCGCCGAGCAGCATGGCGGACCCCGCGATGCGCACGTCCTTCAGCTCGATCTCCATGTGGCCGTGCGGCGCGTCGTCATAGCCGTAGACGGTGAGCGAGCGCTCGACGGTGACGCCCGGGGCGTCGAGCGGCATCAGCACCATCGACTGCTGCTGGTGCCTGGGATTGTCCGGATTGGTCTTGCCCATGACGATGGCGACCTTGCAGCGCGGATCGCCGGCGCCGGACGACCACCATTTGCGGCCGTTCAGCACATACGAATCGCCGTCGCGGCGGATCTCGCACTGGATGTTCGTGGCGTCGGACGAGGCGACCGCCGGCTCGGTCATCAGGAATGCGGAGCGGATTTCGCCGTCCATCAGCGGGCGGAGCCATTGCTCCTTCTGCTCGGCGGTGCCGTAGCGGTGGAGCACCTCCATGTTGCCGGTGTCGGGGGCGGAGCAGTTGAACACTTCGCTCGACCAGGGGACGCGGCCCATCTCCTCGGCGCAGAGGGCATATTCGAGGTTGGTGAGCTGGGTTCCCTCGAATTCGAAGCTCTCGTCGACATGGCGGAGCGCGTGGCCCGGCGGCATGAACAGGTTCCACAGCCCCGCCGCCTTCGCCTCGGGCTTCAGCTCCTCGATGACGGCAATCGGCTGCCAGCGGTCGCCCTGGGCGAGCTGCGATTTGTAGTCGCCGGTGCGGGGGCGAATCCGGGTCTCGATGAACTCGCGCACCCGGTCCCGGAAGAAAGCCTGCCTTTCCGTAAGGTCAAAGTCCATGGCTTCCCTCCCCTCCTCGTCCGGCGCCGCTCACCTCTGCCGGAAACGGCGGTTTCGCGCCAGTCTCAGCGCTTCGCGGGAGGCGGTGCGTCGAGGAAGGCCGCGGCGCCCCAGGCGACGGAGGCGGGGGCGAGGGGCTCGTTCCTTTCGGGCCTGGCGACGAGCTCGACGATGCGGACGTTGGTGACGTCGGCGTCGATGCGGACGGCGGGTTGGCCGAACGCGATGGGGCCGGTCTTCGCCAGCAGCTTGCCGTCGCCGTAGACGTAAAAGCGCACCTTCGCGCCGGCGTTCCTGGTGTTATCGTCGATGCCGACGAGGGCGGCGAAGCCGCGCCACTTGCCGGTGTTGCGCACCTCCATCCGGGAGCCGGCGAGGATGCCGATGCCGGTGGGGAAGACGCGGCCGGCGACTTCGAGATTGGTGCCGTAGGGGGCGGCATCGGCCTGGGCGCCGCCATAGCCGCCATAGGCCGGCCGCTCGCCCGGGCCGCGGGTGCCGGCCCAAGGGTTGACCATGCGGTGGACGAGCGGGTCGACCTCAGGCCGGGTGACGCCGTCGACGGCGACGTTGACGGCGCCGGGAAGCTCGGAGAGGTACATGCCGCCGGGGAGCAGGCGCTGGCCCTTGGCGAGGAACAAGCGGGTCTCGCGCGGCGCGAGGACGAAGCTCGTCTCGCCGGTGAAGCTGCGGTCCTCCTTCGACCACAGATCGTGGAGCGCGACCGGGGCAGTGCGGGCCATCTTGAGATGGTCGGCGGTGAGGATCGCGCGCATCGGCGCCAGCCCGCGGTTGAACAGGAGAACGGCCTTGTCGCCGGTCGAGAGGGTCTTCACCAGGATCTCGAAATCCTCGGACGTGTAGGCGCGCACCGCCTGGTGGCCGGCCGGGTCCTGGTTGAGCGCGATGACGTCGGCGTTCGACAGGATGTCGAGCAGCGGCTTGGCAATGTGCGCGAGGTCGGCGCCGATGAGGAGCGGCGCGTCCAGCATCGCCCACAGCGAGAAGTGGCTGCGCGCCTCGATCAGGTGGTTCTCGTCGAAATCGCCGAGGCCCACTTCGAGCATGTCGGGATCGTTCCAGGCATAAGGCTGGGCGTAGAGCGGGCGGTTCGCGGCGCTGTCGTAGGTGTGGAGCATGCGCGTCCAGCCGGGCGTGATGTCGTCGCTGGTGCGCCAGAGGTTGCCGACATCCTTGCCCCAGCGGCGCACGTCCGCCTGGCCCCAGGCGCAGATCGAGAAGACATAGTCGCCGTGCGGGCGGTGCTTCTGCAGCGCCGAGGCGACCTCCATGTAGAGCCCGCGCATCCCGGCGATGTCGGTGCGGTTAAGGACGCCGCGCTCCATCAGCGGCTCCAAGGGCAGATATTTCTGCTGGGCGACGAGGTCGCTCTTGCCCGCATAATCGGCGAGGCCGCAGGCATCGACCTTCACATAGTCGAAGTTCCAGTCGCCGAAGAACAGGCCGATATCCTGGTCGACATGGCCGTAGAGGCCGACCGCCCGCTCCTCGGGCGTGCCGACGGGCAGGTTGGGCGACTTCAGGTCGAATGCCTGGGAACAGGCGTAGCGGCCGGCGTCGGTGTAGATGCCGGCCTTGAGCCCCATGGCGTGGATGCGGTCGGTGAAGGGGCGGAAGCTCGTCTCCTCCGGACCGCCGGTGGCGGCGCTCGGGAAGATGGCGGTGCGGACCTGGAGGCGGCCGTCCCCGGCGCGGCGCTTCAGCCACCAGCCGTCGTCGATGTTTACATAGGTGTAGCCGAGCTTGGCGAGACCGGTGTCGACGAGCGCCTGGGCGGCGCCGATCACCTTCTCCTCGGTGATGCGGGTGCCGAAGGCGTTCCAGCTGTTCCAGCCCATCGGCGGCGTCCGCGCCGCGCCGCGCTCGTTGGCCGACCAGCGGGCTGTAGGGGCGAGCGGATCGGGCGCGGCATGGGCGGGGGCGGCAAGCGCGGCCAGGCTCGCCGCTATCATCCAGGTCCGACGCATGCAGGCTTCCTCGCTCGACGGGCCGTGACTAGCGGCGGGGTCGCCGTCTCGAAAGGGGGAAGCTGGCGCAGGGACAGTCTATCTGACTGTCCCCTTCGGGTGCGAGGAAGCGGGGACAGCCAAGTAGGCTGTCCCCTTCCCGTGCGCAGGCGCTGGGACAGCCAGGTAGGCTGTCCCATGCTTGGGGTTCGGAACGGGGGCGTGCCGACTGCGTTCTTCCCGCCAAAGGAGATCGCTATGTACGAGCGTTGTACAGTACGTGGCCCTGTCGAATTTCGCGCCTGCGTGAAGATCCAGACATTCGAGCTCAATTATCCCAGTCGCTCCGTCCACAGATGAGCCAGTAGAGGCGGCCGGGGACTTCGCCGTTTCCGAGGGATAGGCCGCCGAAGACATTCTCCCCGTCAGTGCGATGGCGCGGGGACTTACCTTGAAGGAGCCGGCGCGCTGTCCCTCGACGCGCCGGCTTCGCCCCTTCCCTTCCGCCCGCGCCTGCCCGATGGTGGGGCATGGCGGAGGCGGGGCTGGAGCGCGGGGAGCATTTCGACGTCGTCATCGTCGGCGCCGGCCTTTCCGGCATCGACGCGGCGTGCCGCCTGACGATGGAGGCGCCGGATCGCAGCTGGTGCGTGCTCGAGGCGCGGGACCGGATCGGCGGCACCTGGGACCTGTTCCGCTATCCGGGCGTGCGTTCCGATTCGGACATGTTCACCCTTGGCTTCCCCTTCCGGCCGTGGCGCGGCGACAAGGCGATCGTCGGGGGGCCGGACATCCGCGCCTATGTCGAGGAGACGGCGCGCGCGTACGGCGTGGCGCCGCGCTTCGGGCACCGCGTGCTGCGCGCGGACTGGTCGTCGGCAGAGGCACGCTGGACGCTGGAGGTGGAGGCGCAAGGCGCCGTCCGGCGGATGACGGCGTCGTTCCTCTATCTGGGCAGCGGCTATTATCGCTACGAGAGCGGCTATCGGCCGGAATGGCCGGGCGAGGCAGGGTTCGCCGGGCGCATCGTCCATCCGCAGCATTGGCCCGACGACCTCGACTATGCCGGCAAGCGCGTGGTGGTGATCGGCAGCGGCGCGACGGCGATGACCTTGGTGCCGGCGATGGCGGCGCGCGCGGCGCATGTGACGATGCTGCAGCGCTCGCCTTCCTATGTCGTTTCGCGGCCGGCGCGCGATGGGCTGGCGCGGTGGATCGGACCGCGGCTGACCCGGCTGAAGAATGCGTTCCTCGGCCTCGTCTTCTTCAACCTGGCGCGGCGGCGGCCGGAGAAGGTGCGGGCCAAGCTGCTCGATCTGGCGCGCGCCGCGCTGCCGGACGGGTTCGACGTCGAGCGGCATTTCGGCCCGCGCTACAAGGTGTGGGACCAGCGGCTCTGCCTGGTGCCGGACGGCGACCTGTTCGCGGCGATCGGGGCGGGCAGGGTTTCGGTCGCGACCGACGAGATCGAGCGGTTCGTGCCGGCGGGGCTGCGCCTCAGGTCCGGTGATCTGCTCGAGGCGGACGTCGTGGTGACCGCGACGGGGCTTGCCATGCGGCTGTTCGGCGGCATCGCGCTCCACGTCGACGGCGTGGCCGTCGAGGCGGGCGAGCGCTTCGCCTACAAGGGGATGATGCTCGACGGCGTGCCGAACCTGGTGCTCGCCTTCGGCTACACCAACGCGTCCTGGACGCTGAAATGCGACCTCACCGCGCGCTGGTTCTGCCGGCTCCTCAACCGAATGCGGCGGCGCGGCGAGACGGTCGCGGTGCCGCGGCTGCCGGAGCCGGCGCCGGAGCGGCGGCCGATGCTCGACTTCACCTCGGGCTACGTCGCCCGCGCCGCCGCCCTGCTGCCGGCGCAGGGGCCGGCGGCGCCGTGGCGGGTGCACCAGAATTACGCGAAGGACCTCCTCGCGCTGCGCTTCGGCCGGATCGACGACGGCACGCTGGAGCTGCGGCGCGGGCCGGTCAGCTGACGGGATCGCCGAAGCGGTTCGGGCCGCGCGTGGACTCGCCGGCGAGGAGGACGATGAGGAAGATGAAGGCGCCCCAATAAGCGAGGCTGTTGAGGCTGCTCAGCATCGCCGCGGGGGACGGCGACCCGTTCGGGTGCATGAACGCCGCGACGGCGCTCGGAGCGATGAGCGCCCCGACGATCTGGAACGGCAGCGGCAGGACCGCCCACCAGCCGCTGCGGTCGCGGTCGTGCAGCCGGCGGACCGTCGCCGCGGCGTAGAGGAGCAACGTCACCAGGTTCACGATCGCGCCCGGCAGGATCATGCCCTGCATGTCGGGCATCAGCTCCGGCGGAAGGGCCTGGATCTGCCCCGGTGCGGCCTTGGGAAGCCCGTCCGGATGGGTCTGCGCATAGGCGACGATGCGGTTCATCATGTCCATCATCACCGGCACGAACAGCAGCAGGCCGGCGATCATGCCGAGCACGAACACGGTGATCGCATAGGGCCAGAAGAGGGCGCGGCTTTCGCGGCCCGAGAAGCTTGCCAGCCGCGCCAGATTGTAGCCGATCGACCTGAACATCCGCCCTTCCCTCCTCGTGTCGGGCGGAGGGTAAAGGAACAGGGGGCGGAGTAAAGCGGCGGCCGGTTGACGCGGCGCCGCGGCGGCGGCATTGACGTTTACGTAAAGGAGAGGCTGCGATGGCCGACGAGCTCGAGACGTTCCGCGCCGAGACGCGCGCGTGGCTGGAGGCGAACTGCCCGGCCGAGATGCGCCAGCCGATGCGCGACGAGAGCGACGCCTGCTGGGGCGGGCGCAATGCGGTGTTCAAGAGCGACGCGCAGAAACAGTGGATGGAGACGATGGCGGCGCGCGGCTGGACCGTGCCGGACTGGCCGAAGGACTATGGCGGCGGCGGGCTGTCGGCGGCCGAGACCAAGATCCTGCGCCAGGAGATGGCGCGGATCGGCGCGCGCAACCCGCTGATGAGCTTCGGCATCTCGATGCTCGGGCCGGCGCTGCTGAAATACGGGACCGAGGAGCAGAAGAAGCATTATTTGCCGCAGATCGCGCGCGGCGAGATACGCTGGTGCCAGGGCTATTCGGAGCCGGGCGCGGGCTCCGACCTCGCCTCGCTGCAGACGAAGTGCGAGGATAGGGGCGACCATTGGCTGGTCAACGGCCAGAAGGTCTGGACCAGCTACGCGGACAAGGCGGACTGGATCTTCTGCCTCGTGCGCACCGACCCGGCGGCGCCCAAGCACAAGGGAATCAGCTTCCTGCTGTTCGACATGGCGACGCCGGGCGTGTCCACGAAGCCGATCCTGCTCATCTCGGGCAACTCGCCTTTCTGCGAGACCTTCTTCGACGACGTGAAGGTGCCCAAGGACCAGGTGGTGGGCGAGGTGAACAAGGGCTGGGACGTCGCCAAATACCTGCTCGGCCACGAGCGCGAGATGATCAGCGGCATGGGGCTGGGCGGCCAGAGCGACAGCCTCGGCGCGGCGCTCGCCGACCGGCTGGCGGACGATCCGGTGCTCCGCGCCGAGGTGGCCGGGTTCGACGTCGACGCGATGGCCTTCCGGGCTATGTCGGAGCGGTTCCTCGACGAATTGAAGGCCGGGATGGCGCACCCCGCGCAGCCTTCGATGATGAAATATGCGGGCACCGAATTGAACAAGCGGCGGCACGAACTGGTGATGGCCGCGGGCGGCTCCGACGCGCTCGAGTGGGAGAGCGAGCGCTCGCGCGGCGGCAAGGCGGCGCGCGAGTGGCTGCGCACCAAGGCGAACTCGATCGAGGGCGGGACGAGCGAAGTGCAGCTCGGCATCGTCGCCAAGCGCATCCTCGACCTTCCGGGAGCCTGACCATGCCCCTCTACCTCACGGACGACCAGGCGATGCTCCGCGACACGGCGCGCGAGTTCATGGCGGCGGAAGGCGCGATCGCGACGCAGCTGCGGCACTGGCGCGACATCGGGTGCAAGGATGGGTTCGGCCACGGCCTGTGGAAGCAGTTCGCCGAGCTGGGCTTCACTGGGATCCTCGTTCCCGAGGACCAGGGCGGGCTCGGGCTCGGCCATGTCGAGGCGGGGATCGTGCTCGAGGAGATCGGGCGCAATCTGACCCCCTCCCCCTTCCTCGTCACCGCCGTCGCGGTGGTGGAGGCGCTGAAGGGGACGCCGCACGGCGCGCGGTGGTTTCCGGGAATCCTTGCCGGCGACACGGTCGCGGCGCTCGCGCTCGACGAGGGGCCCAAGCACCGGCCGGAGCGGATCGCGATGCGCGCCGAGCGGTCGGGGAACGGCTTCCGCCTGTCCGGCGACAAGCAATTCGTCGTGCAGGGCGCCTCGGCCGACATGATCGTCGTCGCGGCGCGGGCCGAGGAAGGGCTGACCCTGTTCGCGGTGGAGAAAGGCGCGGCGGGGCTCGATGTCGAGGCAGTTCGGCTCGCCGACGCCAGCATCGGCGCGCGGATGCGGTTCGACGGGGTCGAGGTCGACGCGGACGCGGTGATCGGCGAAGTCGGCGGCGGCGAGGCTTTGCTGGCACGGGTACTGAACGCCGGCCGGGCCGGCGCGGCGGCGGAGCTGGTCGGGCTCGGCAGCCAGGCCATGGCGATCACTGTCGACTATCTCAGGCAGAGGAAGCAGTTCGGCCGCCTCATCGGCGAGTTCCAGGCGCTCCAGCATCGTTCGGCGCACCTCTATGCGGAGCTGGAGATCGCGCGGGCGGCGACCCTCAAGGCCCAGCAATTGCTCGATGAGGCCGCGGCGGAGGCGGAGGCGATGGTCAGCGTCGCCAAGGCCAAGGCGGGCGCGGCGTCGCGGCTCGCGGTGCAGGAAGGCGTGCAGATGCACGGCGGCATCGGCATGACCGACGAGTACGATATCGGCCTGTACATGAAGCGCGACCGGGTGCTCGCCGAACTGTTCGGCGACGCGGCTTATCATGCGGACAGGCTCGCGCGGATGAAGGGGTACTAGCTTCCCCTCCCTGCAAGGGAGGGGCTAGGGGTGGGTCCGCCGCAGGCGGGCTGAACCTCGGACTCAGCGACGAGTCTCGCTTCGCTCGCCTACCCACCCCCGGCCCCTCCCTTCCAGGGAGGGGGGAGTTCGAAATGCCGCTCGATCCCGACTCCTTCGACCTGCTCCTGGACACTGTGCGCCGCTACGTGCGCGAGCGGCTCCGTCCGCTCGAGGAGCGGGTGGAACGCGACGACGCGGTGCCCGACGAGGTCGTCCGCGAGATGCGGGAGATGGGGCTGTTCGGGCTCTCGATCCCCGAGGACTATGGCGGGCTCGGCCTGACGATGAGCGAGGAGGTGCGGGTCGCGCTGGAGCTCGGCGGCACCACCCCCGCCTTCCGCTCGACCTTCGGCACCAATGTCGGGATCGGCAGCCAGGGTCTGGTCATGGCCGGGACCGACGCCCAGAAGCGGCACTGGCTGCCGCGCATCGCGAGCGGCGAGATCGTGACCAGCTTCGCGCTTACCGAGCCCGGCGCGGGCTCCGATGGCGCTTCGGTGCAGACCAAGGCGGTGCGCGACGGAGACGTCTACCGGCTGTCGGGCGCCAAGCGCTACATCACCAATGCCGACAAGGCCTCGCTGTTCACCGTGATGGCGCGGACCGGCGGGCCGGGCGCCGCCGGGGTCTCGGCCTTCCTGGTGCCGGCGGACCTGCCGGGGCTGTCGGTCGGCAAGCCGGAGCGCAAGATGGGCCAGCAGGGCGCCCATGTCTGCGATGTGACGTTCGACGAGGTGCCGGTGCCGGCGGAGAACCGCCTCGGCGAGGAAGGCGAAGGCTTCAAGATCGCGATGCGCGTGCTCGACCGCGGGCGGCTGCACATCGCCGCCGTCTGCGTCGGCGTCGCCGAGCGGCTGATCGCCGACGCGGTGGCCTATGCCTCGGAGAGGAAGCAGTTCGGCAAGCCGATCGCCGAGTTCCAGCTCATCCAGGCGATGATCGCCGACGCCAAGACCGAGACGCTGGCCGCGAAGGCGCTGGTGCTCGACGCGGCGCGCCTCAAGGACGAGGGCGCGCCGATCACGCTCGAGGCCGCGGCGGCCAAATATTTCGCCAGCGAGACGGTAGGACGAGTGGCCGACCGGGCGGTCCAGATCTTCGGCGGGGCAGGCTATATCGCCGACTATGGCATCGAGCGCCTCTACCGCGACGTACGCCTGTTCCGCATCTATGAGGGAACCAGCCAGGTCCAGCAGCTCGTCATCGCCCGCGAGACGCTGAAGCGGGGCGGGTGACGCACGCCTGGACCCGGCCGCTTCGCCGCCTAAGCTCGGCGGCCGACCGCGGGAGACGATCGATGAAGATCCGGCCGTTCCTGGCCCTTGCCGCCGCCGCTGCGTCTCCCGCACGGGCAGATATGATTGCGGTCTACGCAAGCCCGGGTGGAAAGGGCGAAGCCATGCGCGTCGAGATCGCCGACGGCGGCAGGTACCGGATCGCGTACGGCGACGAGGGATTGTTCCTCCTGATCCGCCGGGAGGGACACACCTATTTCGTGCTCGGCGGGGGTGACGATCGGATCATCGCGGATGTCGACGACCTCCGCACCGCGACTCGCGAGTCGATGACGAAGAACGGCGCTCCCATGTGCGAGGCGTTTCGCAAGCTCCCCGCCGAGATGAAGCTGGTGCAGCGGGGCACGTCGGTCGTCGCCGGACGCAGCGGCGACGCCTGGTTCCGGCTGAATTCCGACGGGACCACGCCCGCGAAACCCGACCTGGTCATCAGCCACGACCCCGCCCTTGCCCCGCTCGGGGCGGCAATCGCCGAGGAATATCGCGCCAGCTCGGGCATGATGCCCGACTGCCCCGCCTTCAACGATGCGATGGCGCCCGTCCTGGCAGCGCTCGCGACCGGGACGCCGATCGCCATGCCCGGCCTGGAGCTGGATTCCGTCCAGACCGCCGCGATCGACCCGCACCGCTTCGAGCTGCCGGGACCGCCGCGCACCGCCGAAGAGCTTCGCAAGGCGGGCAAAGGCGGTCGCCCGCCGATCACCGTCGACATACGCCCGAAGCCGTGAGGCGGCGTGGCTGCGGGGCAATTTGGCGCTTGCCCGCGCCGGCAAACTGGCCTTCGCGCGCTACTTGCATAATTATGCAGATTTCTGCATAGGTCCCGGATGATTCGTGCGGCAATCCTTGGCGCGTCCGGCTTCGTGGGCGCGGAACTGCTCCGGCTCCTCGCCATGCACCCGGCGATCCGGCCGGTGGCGGCATTCGGCGACAGCCAGGCGGGGCAGCGGCTCGCCGACGTGCACCCGCACCTCGCCCTCGCTTATCCGGAGGTCGGTGTCGAGCGCTATTCGGCGGGCGCGCTGGACGGCGCGGAGCTGGTCTTCGCCGCCCTCCCCCACGGCCATTCGCAGGCGCTGGCCGCGGAGATTCTCGGCACCGGGGCGAAGCTCGTCGACCTGGGTGCCGACTTCCGGCTCGACAGCGCCGAGGATTACGAGCGCTGGTACAAGGAACCGCACCGGGCGCCCGAGCTGCTCTCGACCTTCGTCTACGGGATCCCGGAGCTTCACCGGGAGGCGATCGCCGGGGCGCAGGCGGTGGCGGCGGCGGGCTGCTACCCGACCTCTGCGATCCTGGCGCTCAGGCCCCTCGTCGGCATGATCGACCCGGAGACGATCGTCGTCGACGCCGCCTCCGGCGTGTCGGGCGCGGGCAAGGGCCTCAAGGACGAGACGCATTTCAACAGCGTCGACGAGAATTTCTCCGCCTACGGCCTCCTCGGCCACCGCCACACCGCGGAGATGGAGATGGCGCTGGGGGGGCGGGTGCTGTTCACGCCGCACCTCGCGCCGATGAACCGCGGCATCCTCGCCACCTGCTACGGCATGGCCAGGGGCGCATGCGATCCGCTGGCGGCGCTGCGCGAGGCCTATGCCGGGGAGCCGTTCGTCCATGTTTCGGAACGGGCTCCCTCGACCAAGTGGACGCTGGGGTCCAACGCGGTGCACCTCACCGCCCGCTACGACCCGCGCACCGGCCGCGTCCTCGCGATCGCGGCGCTCGACAATCTCGTGAAAGGAGCCGCCGGACAGATGATCCAGTGCGCCAATCTGATGCTGGGGCTCGACGAGAGCGCCGGCCTGCCGCGCGTCGGGGTGTGGCCATGAGCGTCACGGCTGCGGAAGGGTTCGTGGCGGCGGGCTGCCATGCCGGGGTCAAGCGCAAGCGCTACGACATGGCGCTGGTGGCGACCGAGGACCGTGAGGCGGTGACGGCCGCCGCCGTCTTCACCCAGAACAAGTTCGCGGCACCGCCGGTGATCCTCGACCGGCGGTTGCTGAGCGCGAATGGCGGGCGGGCGGCGGCGGTGATCGTCAATTCGGGCAACGCCAATGCCGGGACCGGCGCGGCGGGGCTCGCCGACGCCGAGGCGACGGGCAAGGCGGCGGCCGAGGCGCTCGGCGTCGCGGCGGGCGACGTGCTGGTCTGCTCGACCGGGATCATCGGCACGCCGCTGCCGATGGACAAGATCCTCGCTGCGACGCCGAAGCTGGCGAAGAAGCTGTCGAAGGCCGGCGGCGAGGACGCGGCGCGCGGCATCCTCACCACCGACCACAAGCAGAAGGAGGCCGTGGTGCGCGGCTCCACCTTCACGCTGGGCGGCATGGCCAAGGGCTGCGGAATGATCGCGCCGAACATGGCGACGATGCTCGCCTTCCTGACGACCGACGCGGAGGTCGACGCGGCGGAGTTGCAGGCGATCCTGCGCGACGCCGCCGACCGCACGTTCAATACGCTGAACGTCGACGGCGCGACCTCGACCAACGACACGGTGATCGTTCTCGCCAACGGCCGGCGCGGGAAGCCCGACATGGCGGAGTTCGCCGACGCGCTGCACAAGGTCTGCGAGGATCTGACCTACCAGATGGCGCGCGACGCCGAGGGCATGACCAAGATGGCGCTGCTCAGGGTGACCGGGGCGGCGTCGGACGCCGAGGCGCGGATCGCGGCCAAGAACATCGCGGAGAACAACCTCGTGAAATGCTCCTGGTACGGCGGGGATCCGTACTGGGGTCGCCTCCTCGGCGCGGCGGGTTCGGCGGGGATCGACTTCGATCCCGAGAGATCGAGCGTCGCCTATGGCGGCATCATCGTCTCGCGGGGCGGCACCAATGCCGAGCACGATGCCGAGGCGGTGCGCGCGCACATGGCGAACGAGAAGATCGACATCGAAGTCGCGCTCGGCCTCGGCACCGGCTCCGCCCAGGTGATCGGCATCGACCTCGGCCCCGGCTACATCAAAGAGAACAGCAAGACGTCATGAACAGATTCCCCGTCACCCAGGCGAAAGCCGGGGTCTCCCTGCGGGCTCGCACCGCGGCGCGTGTCCTCCACGAGATCCCGGCCTTCGCCGGGATGACGCGGCCTGTCGTGGCCGCCGGAGCCGCGTCATGATCGACGCGACCCATACCGCCAACGTCCTCGTCCAGGCGCTGCCCTATATCCAGCGCTTCGCCGGCCGGTCGGTCGTGGTGAAGCTCGGCGGAGCGGCGCTCGACGCCGAGCTCGACCGGGCGCTGGCGCAGGACGTGCTGCTGCTCCGCTCTGTGGGGATGCGCGTCGTGCTCGTCCATGGCGGCGGTCCGCAGGTCGACGACATGATGCGCCGGCTCGACATGACTCCGGTGTTCAAGGACGGCCTGAGGGTCACCGACGCGGCGACGCTCGAGGTCGTGCGGATGGTGCTGGTCGGCAAGATCAACCGCGACCTCGTCGGCACGATCAACCGCGAGGCGGCCGAGGAGCCGGTGGCGGTTGGCGTCTCGGGCGAGGACGGCGGGCTGCTCACCGTGACGCCGCGCGAGTCGGCGCTGGGCTATGTGGGCGACGTCAGCTTCGTGCGTGCCTCGGTCCTGAACCGGCTGCTCGACGAAGGGTTGACCCCGGTCGTCTCGACGATCGGGGCGGACGCCGCGGGCCAGCCCTACAATATCAACGCCGACGAGGCGGCGCGGGCGATCGCGGTGGCGATGGCGGCCGAGAAGATCGTCTACCTGACCGCGGCGCCGGGCCTGCTCGAAGATCCGGCCGACGAGGACAGCCTCATCCACCGCCTGACCTCCGCGGAGCTGTACGACCGCATCGAGCATGCCAGCGTGTCGAAGGGCATGATCCCCAAGCTGCGCGCCTGCGCCGAGGCGGTCGACGCCGGCGTCGGCACCGCGCACATCATCGACGGGCGGGTGTCGCACGCCTTGCTCATCGAGCTGCTGACCGACGAAGGCATCGGCACGATGATCCGCAGGGAGAGGAACTGGTGACCCCTCGCGGGCAGATGGGGACAGTTGGGCAGATGGGGACAGTTACGGTAACTGTCCCGGGGGAGAGAAATTGGTGACGCAGCACCTGCTATCCATCGCCGATCTCGGGCGCGAGGGGGTCGAGGAGATATTGCGGCTCGCCGAGAGCGATGCGCTCGGCCGGCCGCTTGCCGGCAAGGGCGTGGCCCTCGTGTTCCAGAAGCCGTCGGCGCGGACGCGCAACTCGATGGAGATGGCGGTCGTCCAGCTCGGCGGCCACCCCGTCTATATCCGCGAGGAGGAAGTCGGCCTCGGCAGGCGCGAGACCGCCGAGGACGTGGCGCGCACCCTCGCCTGCTTCCATTCGGTGATCGCGGCGCGGGTGATGGACCATCGCGACCTCGAGAAGATGGCGTCGGTGTCGCCGCGGCCGATCCTCAACATGCTCTCCGACCGCGACCATCCGCTGCAGGCGCTCGCCGACCTGCTGACGGTCAAGCAGCTCGTCGGCCGGATCGAGGGGGCGCGGATCGCCTATGTCGGCGACGGCGACAACAATGTCGCGCGCTCGCTCGCCGACGCCTGCGCTCTCACCGGGGCCAAGCTCAGCATCGCCAGCCCCGAAGGCTATCGCCTCGGCCAGGCCCCGGAGGGGGTGCGGCAGGTCGAGGACCCGGCCGAAGCGGTCGAAGGCGCCGACCTCGTCTATACCGACGTCTGGGTGTCGATGGGCCAGGACGACGAGCGCGCCACCAGGCTTCGCGATCTTGCCGGCTATCAGGTGAACGAGGCGCTGCTGGCGCGAGCGCCGGATGCGCATTTCCTCCACTGCCTTCCCGCCCATCGCGGCGAGGAGGTGACGGACACGGTGATCGAGGGCCCGCAGAGCGCGGTGTGGCGGCAGGCGGAAAACCGCATGCACACGGCGCGCGGCGCGCTCGCCTGGCTGATGGGGGTGAGGGCGTGACGGGGGACGCTTCTCGGGGGAGTCCTGCCTTCGCTGGGACGATGCACGCATGACCGACGCCCGCATTCGGCGCCAACGCGCCATCGCCGACCTGCTGCGGCGCGAGCCGATCGGCAGCCAGGAGGAAGTGACGGCGCGGCTCGCGCAGGCCGGCTACGAGGTGACGCAGGCGACGGTGTCGCGCGACCTCGAGCAATTGGGCGCCGTCAAGGTGAAGCGCGGCGGCAGCCTGCGCTACCGTCTTCCCGACGAGATCGGCGACAGCGAGTGGGCCGCCGCGCGGCTCGGCCGCATCCTCGCCGAATGGGTGCTGTCGATCGAGACGTCGGGGCACATGCTGGTCCTCAAGACTCCGCCCGGATCGGCCCATATCGTCGGCGTCGCGCTCGACCAGGCGAAGGTCCCCCAAGTCGCCGGGACGATCTGCGGCGACGACACCCTCTTCGTCGCGCTCAAGGACGAAATCGACGCGGGCACGATGGCCCGCGACTTCCGCAAGCTCATCCAGGAACCCCGATGAACCCGTCACCCCGGACTTGATCCGGGGCCCACCTTCCGATCGGTGGTCGAAGGGAAAGGTGGATGCCGGATCAAGTCCGGCATGACGAATTGGCTCTCAGCAACGAAGGTATGACATGGTTCTCCCCGCTCCCAAGAAGGTCGTGCTCGCTTATTCGGGCGGCCTCGACACCTCCATCATCTTGAAATGGCTGCAGACCGAGTACGGCGCCGAGGTGGTGACCTTCACCGCCGACCTCGGCCAGGGCGAGGAGGTCGAGCCGGCGCGGCGCAAGGCGGAGATGCTCGGCATCCGCCCGGAGAACATCTTCATCGAGGACCTCAAGGAGGAGTTCGTCCGCGACTACGTCTTCCCGATGTTCCGGGCGAACACCGTGTACGAAGGCCAGTACCTGCTCGGCACGTCGATCGCGCGGCCGCTCATCGCCAAGAAGCAGATCGAGATCGCCCGCGCCGTCGGCGCCGACGCGGTCTGCCACGGCGCGACCGGCAAGGGGAACGACCAGGTCCGCTTCGAGCTGGGCTATTATGCGCTGGAGCCCGACATTCGCGTCGTGGCGCCGTGGCGGGAGTGGGAATTCGGCAGCCGCGAGGCCTTGCTCGACTTCGCCGAGAAGAACCAGATCCCCATCGCCAAGGACAAGCGCGGCGACGCGCCCTTCTCGATCGACGCGAACCTCCTGCACTCCTCCTCGGAGGGGAAAGTGCTCGAGGATCCGTCCGTTGAAGCGCCCGAGTACGTCCATCAGCGCACCATCTCGCCAGAGGACGCGCCGGACAAGGCGACGGTTATTTCGATCGGGTTCGAGAAGGGCGACGCGGTCTCGATCGACGGCAAGGCGCTGTCGCCGGCGGCCTTGCTGGCGGAGCTCAACCGGCTCGGCCACGACAACGGCATCGGCCGGCTCGACCTGGTCGAGAACCGGTTCGTCGGCATGAAGTCGCGCGGCGTCTATGAGACTCCGGGAGGCACGATCCTGCTGGCGGCGCACCGCGGCATCGAGTCGATCACGCTCGACCGCGGCGCGATGCACCTCAAGGACGAGCTGATGCCGCGTTACGCCGAGCTCATCTACAACGGCTTCTGGTTCTCGCCCGAGCGCGAGATGCTGCAGGCGGCGATCGACCATAGCCAGGCCGGCGTGACCGGCACGGTGCGCATGAAGCTCTACAAGGGCAATGCGACGGTGATCGGCCGCGAGAGCCCGGTCGCGCTCTACGACCAGGACCTCGTCACCTTCGAGGAAGGCTCCGGCTCCTACGACCAGCGCGACGCGGCGGGGTTCATCAAGCTGAATGCGCTGAGGCTGAGGATCGGCGCGCGGCAGCGCTGATCTGCCTCCCCACCACTTCGCCGCAGGGAGGAACGTGCTATTCCAGCTTTCCCTCGTGGAGCCTGAGCACCCGGTCCATCTTGGCGGCGATCCGTTCATTGTGGGTGGCGACGAGGGCGGCGCTCCCCTCCCCCCTGACCAGGGTCAGGAACTCGGCGAAGACGATGTCCGCGGTGGCTTCGTCGAGATTGCCGGTCGGCTCGTCGGCGAGGACGAGGAGCGGGCGATTGGCGAGCGCGCGGGCGACAGCGACGCGCTGCTGCTCGCCCCCGGACAGCTTGGACGGGCGGTGGGTCAGGCGCTGGCCGAGGCCGAGGGTGGTGAGGAGCTCGCCGGCGCGGGCGCGGGCCGCCGCCGTCTCCGCGCCGTGGATGAGCTGCGGGATGACGACATTCTCCTCGGCGGAGAAGTCCGGCAGCAGGTGGTGGAACTGGTAGACGAAGCCCAATGCGTCGCGGCGCAGCCGCGTGCGGCCGTCATTGTCGAGGCTGGCCGCTTCCTCGCCGGAGATGCGGATCGAGCCGTCGAATCCGCCTTCGAGGAGGCCGACCGCCTGGAGCAAGGTCGACTTGCCCGAGCCCGACGGGCCGAGCAGGGCGACGATCTCGCCGGCGCCGACGTCGAGGTCGATGCCGCGCAAAACGTCGATGGTGACGCCGCCCTGGTCGAAGCTGCGCCTGAGGCCGCGGACGGAGAGGATCGGCTCACTCATAGCGCAGCACCTGGACCGGATCGGTGCTCGCCGCCTTCCACGCCGGGTAGAGGGTGGCGAGGAAGCTGAAGGCGAGCGCCATCAGCACGATGATGGCCACTTCGAACGGATCGGTCTTCGACGGGAGGTCGGTGAGGAAGCGGACGGACGGATCCCACAGGTTCTGGCCGCTCATCGCCTGGATCGCGTTCACCACGCCTTGGCGGAAATAGAGGAAGACGGCGCCGAGGATGAGCCCGGCGACGATGCCGAGCACGCCGATCGTCACGCCGACCGTCATGAACACCTTGAGCAACGCCCGCCGGCTCGCCCCCATCGTCCGCAGGATGGCGATGTCGCGCGTCTTGGCGCGCACCAGCATGATCAGCGAGGAGAGGATGTTGAACACGGCGACGAGGATGATGATCGAGAGGATGACGAACATCACCACCCGCTCCACCTCGAGCGCCTGGAACAAGGCGCTGTTCTGCGAGCGCCAGTCGCTGAGGAAGGCGCGGCCCTTGAGGCGGACGACAAGCGGGTGGAGGATCTCGTCGACCTTGTCGGCGTCGGTGGTCTGAAGCTCGACGATCGAGACGGTATCGCCGAGCATCAGCAGGGTCTGGGCGTCCTGCATCGGCATGATCACGAACGCCTTGTCGTAATCGTACACGCCGACCTCGAAGATCGCGGCGATGCGGTAGGAGACGATGCGCGGCACCGTGCCGAACGGCGTGGCCGGCCCTTCCGGGCTGATCAGGCTGATCTGGCCGCCGACGCTGGCGCCGAGCGCCTCGGCGAGACGCGCACCGATCGCGACATTGCCCGAGCCGGGGGTCACCTCGGCCATGGAGCCCTGGATCACCTTGCCCTGCAGCACCTTGTTCTGGGCAATGTCCCGAGGGAGCATGCCGCGCACCAGCACGCCTTCGACGCGGCCGTTGTAGCTGCCCATCAGCGGCTGCTCGACGAGCGGCGTGGCGGAGACGACGCCGGGCGTGCGCTTCGCTTCGGCGAGGACGTCCTGCCAGTCGGGCAGGCGACCGCCATAGGATTGGACGACGGCGTGGCCGTTCAAGCCGATGATCTTGTCGAACAGCTCGGCGCGAAAGCCGTTCATCACGCTCATCACGACGATGAGCGCGGCGACGCCGAGCATGACGGCGACGAGGCTGATCGCCGCGACGAGGAAGATGAAGCCCTCGCCCTTCCCCGGGAGGAGGTAGCGGCGCGCGATCATGCGCTCGTAGCGGTTGAGGATCATCTGATTGCTCCTCCCCGGGACGGGATGCTCAGGCACGCCCGTCCCCCGGACGGGCTGGGAACTGCTGGGGGCAGTTCCCACCTGAGCATGGACCGCGACGCGAAGCGGCGTGGTGGAGGGGGGGCCTCGCTTCCGCAGTGCCGGCGACGCCCCCCCTCCACCGCACTTCGTGCGGTCCCCCTCCCCGTCCCGGGGAGGACCTTCCCGCTGCGCCTCATCCCGCCAGCCTCGCGAGCGCGCTTTCCGGCGAGAGCTCCTCGCGCTCGCCGGTGGCGCGGCGCTTCAATTCCACGATGCCACGCTCCAGGCCCTTGGGACCGACGATGAGCTGCCAGGGGAGGCCGATCAGGTCCATGGTCGCGAACTTGGCGCCGCCGCGCTCGTCGCGGTCGTCGTAAAGGGTCTCGACGCCGGCGGCCTGGAGCTTCGCGTAGAGGTCGTCGGCCGCCGCCGCGCAGCGCGGGTCGTCGGCGCGCATGTTGACGAGGCCGACCTTGAACGGCGCCACCGCCTCCGGCCAGACGATGCCGTTCGCGTCGTGGCTCGCCTCGATCAGCGCGCCGACCAGGCGGGATACGCCGATGCCGTAGCTTCCCATCTCCGGGTGGACCTGGCCGCCGTCCGGGGTCTGGACGACCATGTTCATCGCCTTGGTGTACTTCGTCCCGAAGTAGAAGATGTGGCCCACCTCGATGCCGCGCGAGGTCCTGAGTTCGTCCCCGGCCGCCTTCTCCCGCGCTTCGTCGCGCTTCTCGTCGGTGGCGGCATAGTCGTCGGTGAGGCCTGAGACGAAAGCCTGGAGCGCCGCCGGATCGTCGGCGTCGACGCCTTCGGCTTCCGCGGAACGGTCGGCCTCCCACGCCTTGTGGTAGAAGACCTCGCTTTCGCCGGAGGGCGCGAGGATGATGAATTCGTGGCTGAGATCGCCGCCGATCGGCCCGGTGTCGGCCTGCATCGGGATCGCGGTGAGGCCCATCCGCGCGAAGGTCCTGAGGTACGCGATGAACATGCGGTTGTAGCTGTGGCGGGCGCCGGCCTCGTCGAGGTCGAACGAATAGGCGTCCTTCATCAGGAACTCGCGGCCCCGCATCACCCCGAAGCGGGGGCGGACCTCGTCGCGGAACTTCCACTGGATGTGGTAGAGGATGCGCGGCAGGTCGCGGTAGCTCTTCACCGCGTCGCGGAAGAGCGCGGTCAGCATCTCCTCGTTGGTCGGGCCGTAGAGCATCTCGCGGCCGTGGCGGTCGGCGATGCGCAGCATCTCGGGGCCGTAGGCGTCGTAGCGGCCGCTTTCGCGCCAGAGGTCGGCCGACTGGATGGTCGGCATCAGCATCTCGAGCGCGCCCGCCTTGTCCTGCTCCTCGCGCACGATCCGCTCGATGTTGGCGAGGACGCGAAGGCCGAGCGGCAGCCACGCGTAGATGCCGGCGGCGGTCTGGCGGACGAGCCCGGCGCGCAGCATCAGCTGGTGGCTGACGATCTGGGCGTCGGCCGGCGTCTCCTTGGTGACGGGAAGGAAGTAGCGGGTGAGACGCATGGCGGGCGGCGGGTTCCTGAGGTGGAGCGGTCGTCCTGAGCCTCTACGGAGCGGGCGCGGGCGTGGCAACCGCGGGGGGCGCGCGCGGCGGCCCGGGCCGCGACCGGGTGCTGTGTCCCCGCCGCCACAGGGTGGGAGCAAAAGGGCACAAGTGCTTGAATAGGCCGTGACAGGCGGCGCGGCGCAGTCCTAGCAAAGCGCCACGAAGCGAGGGTTCAAGCCCCGGTTCGGGGAGGCTTCACGCCCCGCGCCGCCAAGCGAGGTGGCGGCGCGCGCGGGCGGAGGGCTCTTACAAGGGGGTTGGCGGCCGCAAGGCACGTCAAACGGGTGCCCGGGCAGCGATGCCCGGGCACTTGTGATTCCAGCGGGGCAAAGTGGGACTTTGCCCCGGGGCAGGAAGGTTGCGAGGCCGTGCGGGGCGCTTGCCGTGGCCTTGCCGGGCAGCTGCCGTGCCGCTGCCGAGCGACTGCCGTGGCGTTGCCGTGCGGATGCAGGGCGTTACCGTACGAGTCAGGGCGATTGCCCTGCGGGAGCCGTCGAGGCGGCGCGGTGCACCTTTGGCGGCTGGAAGTTTCGAACTCTCGTGGAAAATAAAAATCCGTTCGATCAATGGCGCCCCTGTGATCGATTTTCCCGATCAATCCGCCCGCCCCCACGCGGGCGCGACTCGCGAGGCGAAGCCGGCCCTTCATCCTGCCCCTCTCTCATGACCGAGGGGGTGTAGGAAAGTTCTTCCCGTGGTTCCTTCCCAAGCTGGCCGGCTCTCCAGGCGAATGAATTTTTGTTCAGGATTAAATTAGTCACTGATAAGTCACGATATAGTAATTTCCGGGTCCGGTTGACCGACTTTCCGATGAGGCGCAGTCTTCACGTGCTTCCAAACAAGGAGTCGGGAGTCGTGGTCAACACCCGTGCCTTGCGCAGCATGGTCTGCGCGTCCCTCGCCTGGGCCTACGGCAGTGCCGCGGCGGCCACCGAGACGATCACCTACACGTACGACGCCAAGGGCCGGCTAATCAAAGTCGAGCGCACAGGCACGGTGAACAACGGCGTCACGACTCAATACACGCACGACAAGGCGGACAATCGTTCGAACGTCACCGTCACCGGCTCGCCGAACAGCTCGCCGCCGCCTTGAAGAATGCGGGCCGAAGTCACGCTCGGCCGGGAATCTTGCCCGTCGGGCTGCGGGCACCCTCCGTTCGGGAGACCGTGGATGACTAGGACGTCCCTGCGGGCGAAGGCTCTTGCCGGCGCCTTATTGTCGACGACCGCACTTGCCGCCGCGCCGGCACTTGCGCAAACCAGCGACTCGCCGCCGCCGGTGCGACTGCAGTTCGACGAGAACGGCGTCGACGTCGCCCGCGACTATTTTCAGACCTATGTCACGGACGTGTCGATTGGACCAAGGAGCGGCGGCCTAAGCTACGTGCGCAGCTTCGGCTACATCAACGGCGGCGGCAGCAATTTCGATGTCGGCCTGTTCCAGAACTCGACGAGCTGGACGGCGAGCGTAGGCTTCCAGTCCTTCGCCTTCACCTCGTCGAACGGCACCAGCTTCACTTCGACCGACGGCTCGGGCTCGACGCTGACCAAGAGCGGCAGCGTCTGGACCCTAACCACCGGCAACGGAACGGTCGTCGTCTACGACTATACTACGCTCGCCACTGCGGACTTCTACCGCAAGGCGCGCGGCACCTCGATCACCTCACCGTCAGGCGAGAAGGTGACCTTGAGCTGGGCGGACGTGACCTGGTGCACGAACAACCTGGACGGCTGCCCGGGCTCCAACCCGTGGCGGACGGCGGTGCGGCTGCAGGGCGTGGCGAGTTCGCTGGGGTATCAGCTTCATTTCAACTACGGGCGGGCGACGGTGGTCATCGCCAGTCAGGCGGCCGCGTGGCAACGGCTCGACAGTATCTCGGCGATCAATACCGCAATCGATTATTGCGACCCCTCGGCCGACTCCTGTTCGCTGACGCAGACGCCGGCCACCGTCTCCTATTCTGGGAACAGCGTCACCGACCCTGCCGGCCGCACCAGCATCTACACGCGCGGCACAAGCAACTGGACCATTCAGCGCCCGACGGCCTCGTCGGCGAACATGACGGCGACGATGGACGTCAACGCGCACGTCACCTCTGTCGTCCGCGACGGGATGACTTGGAGCTATTCCTACAGCGTCTCGGGGACGACGGCGACACTCACGCGGACCGATCCGCTCAGCCACACCCGCGTCTACACATCCGACCTGACCGTCGGCCTCCCCACCTCCGTTCAGGACGAGAACGGCCATACTACCAGCTACAGCTACGACAGCTCGGGGCGTGTCACGCGGGTGACGGCGCCTGAAGGCAACTACGTCCAGTACACCTACGATTCGCGCGGCAATGTGACCCAGACGCAGGCGGTGGCGAAGGACTTGACGACGACCATCACCAGCAGCGCGAGCTATCCCTCGGGCTGCACCAACCTCGTCACCTGCAATTTGCCGACCTCCACCACCGACGCCCGCGGCAACACCACCGACTACACCTACGACTCGACGCACGGCGGCGTACTCACAGTCACCGCCCCGGCACCGACAAGCGGCGCCAACCGGCCGCAGACCCGCTACACCTATTCGGCGCTCCAGGCCTATGTGAAGAACAGCTCCGGCTCGATCGTCGGCAGCGGCCAGAATAGCTACCGCCTGACGGCCGTGTCGCAATGCCAAACCGGTTCCTCCTGCGCGGGATCGTCCGACGAGCTGAAGACGACCATCGCCTACGGTTCGACCGGCGTTGCCAACAATTTGTTGCCGACGAGCGTTACCACCGGCGCCGGCGACGCGAGCCTCAGCGCCACCACGGCCGTAACCTACGACAATGCGGGGAACGTGGCGACGGTCGATGGCGCGCTGTCGGGTACGTCCGACACAACCATGTACCGGTGGAACGCCGACCGCCAGCTCGTGGGAATGGTCTCGCCGGACCCGGACGGCTCCGGCTCCCTCGAGATGCGGGCCGTGAAGACGACCTACAACGCCGACGGCAATGTGACAAAAGTGGAGCAGGGGACGGTCGCCAGTCAGTCAGACACGGACTGGGCCGCCTTTACCACGCAGCAGGAGGTCGACACGACCTACGACAGTGCCGGCCGACCGGTCACTAAGAGTGCGGTGGCGGGCACCACCACATATTCGCTCACGCAGGTGAGCTACGACGGAATCGGCCGGCCTCAGTGCGTCGCAACTCGGATGAGCCCAGCCTATTATAGCTCGCTCCCCTCCGACGCCTGCACGCTTGGCACCGAGCAAACCTCCCCGGATTACGGTGCCGACCGCATCGTCAAGACGACCTACGGCGCGGCTGGCGAAGTAACGAAGGTGACCAGCGCCTACGGCACGAGCATCGCTTCCGACGAGGTGACGAGCACGTATACGGACAACGGCAAGGTGCAGACCGTCACCGATGCCGAGAGCAACAAGACCAGCTACGTCTATGATGGGTTCGACCGGCTCTATCAGACGCAGTTCCCGAGCGCGACCAAAGGCGCCGGCACCAGCAACAGCTCGGATTACGAACAGCTCGGCTACGATGCGAACGGGAATGTTACCTCGCGCCGAACGAGGGCGAATGAGAGCCTCACCTACAGCTACGACGCGCTGAACCGCCTCCTGACGAAGACCGTCCCGACCTCGGCGAGCAGCGTGTCGGGATACAGCGTCTATTACGGCTACGACCTCCTTGGCCGCATGACCTTCGCGAGATTCGGCTCCACCAGCGGCTCCGGCGTAAGCAACGCCTATGACGCGCTAGGCCGCCTTACCTCGACGAGCAGCGACATGAGCGGCTCCACGCGGACGGTTTCCTACACCTGGGACCTCCACAACAACCGGCTGCGGGTGACGCATCCCGACGGCAATTATGCTTCGTACGATTATGACGGGCTCGACCGCGTCACCGCCGTGCGCGAGAATGGCGGGTCGGTCGTCATCGCGGGTTACACCTATGACGACACCGGCGCGCGCACCGCGACCAGCCATTATGGCAGCTCGACGACGAGCTACGGCTACGATGCTGTCGGCCGCCTGACCAGCCTCTCGCACGACCTCGTGGGAACGAGCTACGACCAGAGCTTCACTTTCACATACAACCCCGCTGGCCAGATCGTCAGCCGCTCGGGCTCGAACGACAGCTATGCCTGGACCGGCCATTACAACGTCAACCGCAGCTACAGCGCGAACGGCCTCGACCAATATACGGCTTCGGGCTCGACGAGCCCGACCTATGACGGCAACACGAATCTTACCTCGGACGGGTCGACCAGCTTCGCCTACGACGCCGAGAACCACCTGGTGAGCGCATCGGGCGGCCACAGCGCCACCCTCGCATACGACCCGCTCGGGCGGATGTGGCAGCTGACGAGCGGATCGGCGACCACCCAGCTTCTCTACGACGGCGGCGTGATCCTCGATGAGCTTACCGCGAGCGGCAGCTACATCCGCCGCTTCGCCCATGGGGCAGGCACCGACGAGCCGGCCGGATGGTACGAGGGGAGCAACGCCGCCCGCGCGCCGCTGACTGACGAGCGCGGCACCGCGATCGCGTTTGCCGATTCGAGCGGCAACGGCATCGCGATCGACACCTATGACGAATACGGCATCCCCCGATCAAACAACATTGGAAGGTTCCAGTATACGGGACAAGCGTGGCTCTCGGAGCTCGGCCTCTACTACTACAAGGCTCGATTCTACACGCCGAGTATGGGCCGATTCATGCAGCCGGATCCCATCGGATATGGCGATTCGCTGAACTCTTATCGCTACGCCGCGTCCGATCCTGTCAACGGATCCGACCCGACTGGGTTGATCGGCGAGTGCACTGGAACACGCCTGAGTTGTCCGGTTAATTCGGACAGCGGAGGGTCGGGCGGGAGCGGTTTGAACCCCGCGAGTAGCGGCGCGTCGGAGCAGGTTGGCTATATCAATGTCGCAGCTCTTCGGCGAGACGATCCAGACAGACTCGTTCCCTGGAGCGGCACTGGAACCTTAACCGAATATTCGGATGGTACGTCGAATCTTTCAAATATAAATATTCAGTTCGGTGGTAAGTTTTCTTGGCTGTCCTTCTCCGGGTTTACGGCCGCCAATTTCATTTCGACGCAAAATTTCACCCTTACGTTTGCGAGCGGCAACTCAAACAGCGTGTATGGGAGCCACGGCGACGGTCTTTACCGAGCGGTGGACGATCGGGAGCTCGGCGCCATGGCTGTCGAGGGAATGCACTGGGTGCCGTCGCTCAGCGGGCTGGAAGTGAAGTACTTCTGGCCGAATTATCTGTATGGGATGGCGTTCGGAAAAGCCATGACACACGAGCCCGGATGGTCCGGCGGCCCGGCGCACCTGCTCTTCTCGCCCTTGCCATCGGGCCTCAACTACGACACGATCCGGCTCGCAGACCTGTCGCGCTATGGGCTGCCGAACGCTTTCGCAATAGTCGTTCCCAATAGCGAGCTCTATAAGATATCTCCCGCAATAGTGGTAGGATATATTCCATTCAAGAGGTAGGTAATCGTGAAGTACGAATGCTCCATATGTTGGGACAAAGAGGCTCATCTTGCTTCTGCGTCGGAGCCGATGGAGATTATCATTAATATCTATGGTGACAATCACCTCGTTACAATTGTTAACAGTGTTGGAAATGCAGCACTGGGCTGTTCCTTTGGTAGCGTCTTCGGCCTGTTCGAGATTGAAGAAATAAGCTTTGCATCCATGTTGCGGACGATCAATGACCCTATCGGACGAATGGTCATTCTGCCGAGTCCGGCTTCTTAGGTTTACAAGTAACGGCCCGAAACACTTCGATATACTTCCCAATTATATCGCACAAACAGAAGTGCCGCTGTGACTGCTCGCAAAACACATTTACTGCTCGATGAAATAAGGGCAGATTTTCCAGCCGTGCGATACGAACGAAAATGGTCAAGTCAATCCGATCATCTCGCTTCCGGGGAGAGGTTATCAGGAGCAACGGGGCCACATTCTGCCGGGCATGATAGTCACTTTCAATTTTACGGGAACGCTGCCTGCGAAAGGACATGTTTACTACAATCTTGTCGTCATACCGGCGAGGAATCCGGACTCGGATATGACCGGCTTCGATCCGGAGATTGAAGTGCAGATACTAAGCGATGGGAGAAGCACGGGATGCGTCGCGCCGCGATCGTAGCTCTGACGATGCTATTGGGTTCCTGCACTATTCCGGCGGGGGAACATGTAAGCTTCAACGTTCATGTTGAAGAGGGCCCCTCCGCACGCGCCGAAGTCCGGCAGATCGGCGAGAGCCTGGCTGCCCTCGGACCGATGATGCTGTATGATCGCCGCCACTCGACGCTGAACGTCTATCTCATGCAGACGTCATCGTTCAGATCGGTCGCCGCGACGGTTGCGAGCGCCGGATTCAAGGCTGCCCCGGGCCTTCGAAATCCCTCTCCGGAATTTTTGAGGAGAACGCGTTGCACGCCGTCGAAGCCTTGCCATGACGACGAGTTCGTCCAATGCACCGTCACCGCACGGGTGCCCTACGATAGATACAAGTCGCTGTTCTCTGAATTCGGCAAAGAGGTTGTCTATGGGGCCTATCCCATCATGGGAGATAAGTTCTTGCGGGTTGAGGGATCCAACGATGTGACAATCTCTCTCGCATTTTATCAGGATTGTGACGTGGCCGAGTCAGAAGCATCCGAGGTCTGGAGCCGCGCCTCGGGAGGTGAAAACATCGCCTTCCACGTGCAGCAAGACGGGTAATAAGACGGCTTATATTCGTAAACAGACGCCCCTATTCCGGGCTAGGGACACGGGTAACAATTCGGACTACGAACAGCTTCGCGCCCGGGTTTGCCTCGCTCTGGCAATTTGCCGAGTACCAGTGAGGATCGAGGCACCGACGCGACGTCGCCTGGTTATCACACCAGCCGACTCTGCTTCACCGCCGCCTCGATGAAGCTCGCGAACAGCGGATGCGGCTCGAAGGGTTTGGACTTCAGCTCCGGATGGAACTGGACGCCGACGAACCACGGGTGATCCGGCCTCTCCACAATCTCCGGCAGCGCGCCGTCCGGGCTCATCCCGGTGAAGAGGAGCCCCCCCTCCTCGAGCGCGCCCCTGTAGTGGATGTTGACTTCGTAACGGTGGCGGTGGCGTTCGCTGATGCGTTCCGCGCCGTAGATGGCGTGGACGTGGCTGTTGCCGGCCAGCACCGCTTCATAGGCGCCCAGCCGCATCGTGCCGCCGAGGTCGCCGTTGGCCTCTCTCCGTTGGCGTAGCCCTTCCGGCGTCATCCATTCGGTGATGAGGCCGACGACGGGCTCCTCGGTCTCGCCGAATTCGGTGGTGCCGGCGCCGGCGAGGCCCGCCTGGTTTCGGGCCGCCTCGATGCAGGCCATCTGCATGCCGAGGCAGATGCCGAAGAAGGGGACGCCGCGCTCCCTCGCGAACTGGACGCTGGCGATCTTGCCCTCGCTGCCGCGCTCGCCGAAGCCGCCGGGGACGAGGATGCCGTGGAGGGGCTCGAGCTGGGAGGGGATGTCGGTCTCGGGGTGCTCGAACAGCTCCGCGTCGAGCCAGGAGATGTTGACCTTGACCCGGTTGGCCATGCCGCCGTGGACCAAGGCCTCGGTGAGGGACTTGTAGGCGTCCTGGAGGCCGACATATTTGCCGACGACGCCGATCGTCACCTCGCTCTCCCAGTTGAACAGGCGGTCGGTGACGTCTTCCCAGCGGCGCATGTCGAGCGCGGGGGCGCGGCCCAGTTCGCCGAAGGCGCGCAGCACCTCGGCGTCGAGGCCGGCTTCGCTATACTGGGCGGGGACCGCGTAGATCGACTTGGCGTCGAGGGCGGGGATGACCGCTTCCTTGCGGACGTTGCAGAACAAGGCGATCTTCGCGCGGTCGCTCTCGGGCAACTCGCGGTCGACGCGGCAGAGCAGGATCTCGGGCTGGATGCCGAGGCTGGTCAGCTCGCGCACGCTGTGCTGCGTGGGCTTGGTCTTCAGCTCGCCGGCGGCGGCGATGTAGGGGACGAGGGTGGTGTGGATGCTGAGCGTCCGATCCCTCCCCTCTTCGTTGCGGAACTGTCGGATCGCTTCGATGAAGGGGAGCGATTCGATGTCGCCGACGGTGCCGCCGACCTCGCAGATGAGGAAATCGAGGTCGGGGTCCAAATCGGCGCGGATGAAGTCCTTGATCGCGTTGGTGACGTGGGGGACGACCTGGACGGTGGCGCCGAGATAATCGCCGCGCCGCTCCTTGGCGAGGATGCCCTGGTAGATGCGGCCGGAGGTGACGTTGTCGCTCTGGCGGGCGGGGACGCCGGTGAATCGCTCGTAATGGCCGAGGTCGAGGTCGGTCTCGGCGCCGTCGTCGGTGACGTAGACCTCGCCATGCTGGTAGGGCGACATCGTGCCCGGGTCGACGTTGAGATAGGGGTCGAGCTTCCGGATGCGGACCTTGTAGCCACGCGCCTGGAGGAGGGCGGCGAGCGAGGCCGCCATCAGGCCCTTGCCGAGGCTGGAGACCACGCCGCCGGTGATGAAAATGAACCGCGCCATGGGAGCCCCGGATAAGCGGGCGATGGGGCCGGGGGCAAGGGCGGTGCGGGAATAATTTCGAGGAATTCGCGCGGGGACAGCCACTTTCCGGACCGGAGCTGGAGACGACCGGCAGCGGCGCGTGAAAGTGACTGTCCCCTCCCCCCGACCGCCGTTAAGGCCCTCCCCATGAAGATCGCGATCGTCGGGGCGGGTTATTCGGGAACCATGGCGGCGGTGGAGGCGGCGCGCGCCGTGCCCGGGGCCGAGATCGTGCTGATCGACCGGCGCGGGACCTTCGCGGCCGGCGCGGCCTATTCGACGACGAGCGCCTCGCACCTGCTCAACGTGCGCGCGCGGGGGATGAGCGCGTTCGCCCAGGTTCCGGACCATTTCGTGGGCTGGGTGAAGCGCGAGGGGCTCGGCGGGGCGGACACGTTCGTGCCGCGGCGCGACTATCGGCGCTACCTCGCGGCGGTGCTGGCCGAGGCGCCGGTGACGCGGGTGGCCGGGGAGGCGGTGGCGGTCGAGGACGACGCGCTGGTGCTCGCCGACGGGCGGCGGGTCGGCTTCGACGCTTTGGTGCTGGCGGGCGGAAATTATGGCGGGCGGATGCCGGCGCGGCTCGACGTGCCGGCGGTCGACGATCCGTGGAGCGCCGACGGGCTGGCGGCGATCGCCGGCTTCGCCGCGCAGGAGAAGGACGTGCTGCTGGTCGGCACCGGCCTCACCATGGTCGACGTGGCGCTGAGCCTCGTCGACGCGGGCTTCGAAGGGCGGATGGTGGCGGTGTCGCGGCGCGGGCTCTTGCCGCGCGCCCATGAGGAGCCGGCCTCGCCGCCGGCCGAGATCGCGCCGCCCGCGCGGCTGGGGCCGCTGGTGCGGGCGGTGCGGGGGATGGAGGCGCCGTGGCGCGCGGCGGTCGATTCGCTGAGGCCGCACACGCAGGCATTGTGGCGCGGGCTGAGCGTCGCCGAGCAGCGGCGCTTCCTGCGGCATTTGCGGCCCTGGTGGGACGTCCACCGCCACCGCATCGCGCCGCCGGTGGCGCGGCGCATCGCGGCGCTGATCGACGCGGGGCGGCTGGAAGTGCTCGCCGGGCGGATCCGCGGCGGTGGGGCCGGGGGGGTGACGATCCGGCTGCGCGGCGGCGGCGAGCGGCGGTTCGAGATCGCCGGCGCGGTCAATTGCACCGGGCCCGAGGGAGCGATCGCGCGGGTCGAGGATCCGCTCCTGCGCCAGCTGCTCGCGAGCGGCCGGGCGCGGGCGGACGCGCTGGGCATCGGGTTGGACGTCGACGCTCGGAATCGGGTGATCGGCGCCGACGGGGCGCCTTCCCCCGGCCTCTACGCGGTGGGTCCGCTGACGCGCGGGGCGCTGTGGGAGATCGTCGCCGTGCCCGACATCCGCCACCAGGTGCGCGACGTCGCCCGCGCGCTGGCGGCCGCCGGCTGAGGCGGCCTACTGGGCGAGCGGAACGCCGCCCTTCGGCGCCGGCGCCTTCGCCGGAGGCGCCTGGCGGGCGGCGCCGGCGAGCGGATCGGCCACGGGAGGCCCGGTCGGAGTCAGCGGCGCGCTGCCGGCCGGGGCCTTCGACACCGCGTTCGGATCGACCTGGACCGGCGCGCGCTGGAAGGTGGCGAGGCCGGCCAGCACGATGGCGAGGATGACGAACAGGGTCGCAAGGATCGAGGTCGCGCGGGTGAGGAAATCCGCCGCCCCGCGCGCCGACATGAGGCCGGACGGGCTGCCGCCGACGCCGAGGCCGCCGCCCTCCGAGCGCTGCATCAGGATCACCGCGACCATCGCGGCGGCGATCAGCGTCTGGACGATGAGGAGGAAGGTGTACATCGAGGCCTCGAAGAAGATGGGGAGCGCCGGGCCGGTCGCGGCTGGCGGTTGCCGGCGGACTTAGGGGAAGAGCGGCGGAGGTTCAACTCCTACTCCCCTCCCCTCCCCTCGATGGGGAGGGGTTGGGGGTGGGGTGGAGTCTCCGGAGAAGCCGCGCGCTTCATTGACGCCACCCCCACCCTACCCTCCCCCATCAAGGGGGAGGAGGAAAGAAAAGGGGTTACGGCCTCAGCTCCTCGCCGCGGCCTCGATGATGGGGACGAACGCCTCGGCGGTGAGGCTGGCGCCGCCGACGAGGGCGCCGTCCACATTGTCGCAGGCGAAGAGGGCGCCCGCATTCTTCGCGTTCACCGAGCCGCCGTAGAGGATGCGGATGCGGCCACCGGCGTCGCCGAAGCGGGCAAGGAGGTGCTCGCGGATCACGGCGTGCATCTCGATCGCGTCGGCGGGGGTGGCGGTGCGGCCGGTGCCGATCGCCCAGACGGGCTCGTAGGCGACGACCAGCTCCGCCTCGCCGCGCAGCTCCGGGAGCGAATGTTCGAGCTGGTAGAGCACCTTCTCGCAATGGGTGCCGGCCACCCTCTCCTCCTCGACCTCGCCGACGCACAGGACGGTCTGGAGGCCCGCGGCGAGCGCGGCTTCGGCCTTGGCGCGGACGAACGGGTCGCTCTCGCACTGGTCGGCGCGGCGCTCGGAATGGCCGACGATGACGAGCTTCGCGCCCGCCTCGACGAGCATGCCCGCGGACACATTGCCGGTATGGGCGCCGGACGGCTCCGAATGGCAGTCCTGCGCGCCGATGGCGATGCCGCCGGCGCGGGCGAGGGCGAGGCTGATCAGGGTGAAGGGCGGGCAGAGGGCGACGTCGACGCCGGCCGCCTCCCGCGCCGCGGCGGCGATCGGCGCGAGCTCGGCGAGCGCGGCGCGGCTGCCGTTCATCTTCCAATTGCCGGCGACGAGCTTGCGGCGGACGTGCATGTGACGGGCTCCCTGCTGGCCGTTGCGCGTAGCAACGGGCCCCGCGCCTGCCAAGCTTGCCGCCCCGCCGCGCGCCTTCTATGACCCGCCTTCGATCCTCCTATCCCAGCACAAGGCGTCCCATGCTTTCCTTCTTCCGCCGCGGCGTCATGGCCAAAGTCGCGCTCGGCATCCTCTTCCTGACCCTCGTCGCGATGGTCGTCACCGGCTTCGGCACCGGCGGCATGGGCGGGTTGAGCGGGCTGGGCGGGCTCAGCGCCTCCACCGTCGCCAAGGTGGGCGGGCAGGAGATCACCAGCGACGAGCTGAAGGACAATATCCAGCGCCAGCTCGAGCGGCTGCGCCAGGAGCAGCCGGACCTCGACATGGCGCAGTTCGTGCGCCGCGGGGGAGTCGAGGAAGTGCTCGACCAGATGATCAACGCCGCCGCCTCGGTCGATTTCGCCGGCACGGTCGGCATCACCGCGTCGAAGAAGGCAGTCGACGCCCAGATCGCCGCCATCCCCGCCTTCCAGAACGCCGCGGGCAAGTTCGACCAGAACATCTTCCAGATCGCCCTCCAGCGCGAGCATATCACCGAGGACCAGCTGAGGAAGGACATCTCCCAGCGCCTGATCGAGCGCCAGCTCGCGCTTCCCGCCGGCGGCTCGGCCGTGGTGCCGCGGGCGATGGCGTTCCAATACGCCTCGCTGCTGCTCGAATCGCGCAGCGGCAGCGTCGGCGCCGTGCCGGCGAGCGCGATGGGCGGCGGCAACGAGCCGACCGACCAAGAGGTCGCGGACTTCTACAAGAAGAACATCGACCGCTACACGATCCCGGAGCGGCGGGTGATCCGCTATGCCCTGTTCGGCAGCGACACGCTGGGCGCCGCGGCCAAGGCGAGCGACGCCGAGATTCAGGCCGCCTACAATCGCGACGCCGCCACCTACGGCCCGCGCGAGACGCGCATCCTCTCGCAGGTGGTGCTGACCAGCGAGGCGGCGGCCAAGGCCTTCCAGCAGAAGCTGGCCGGCGGCACGGCGTTCGCCCAGGCTGCGCAGCAGGCCGGCTTCGGCGCCGCCGACATCGCGCTCGGCGCGCGCGACAAGGACGAGCTCGCCAAGATGAGCTCGCCCGCCGTCGCCAATGCGGTCTTCGCCGCCCAGAAGGGCGCGACCGTCGGCCCGGTCCGCGACGCGCTCGGCTGGCACATCCTCAAGGTCGAGGACGTGAAGACGTTGCCCGGCAAGCCGCTGGCGGCGGTGCGCGGCGAGATCGCCGCCCGCATCGAGGCGCAGAAGGGGCAGCAGCAGCTCGCCGACCTCGCCTCGCGCATCGAGAACAAGGTTTCCGAAGGCGCCAGCTTCGAGCAGGTGACGCAGGGCGAGAAGCTCTCCGTCGCCGAGACGCCGGCGGTCACGGCAACCGGCGCCGCGCCGGACAAGCCCGACTGGAAGGCCCCGCCGGAGTTCGCCGCCGTGCTGAAGGGCGCCTCGCTGCTCGGCGCCAACGAGCCGCCGCAGATGGCGCAGGTCGTGCCCAACCAGAAATATGCGCTGGTGAGCGTGTCGCAGGTCGTCCCCGCCGCGCCGCCGCCCTTCGCCAAGATCCAGGCGCAGGTGAAGGCGGACCTGGTCGCGCGCCGCGCCGCCGACCGGGCGCGTGCCGTCGCCCAGTCGATCGTGTCGAAGATCAATGCGGGCGTCGCGCCGGCGGACGCGTTCAAGCAGGCCAACGTCGCGCTGCCGGCGCTGCAGCCGCTGAGCGCGGTGCGCCGCGACATAGCGCGCCAGGGCCAGCAGGTGGCGCCGCCGCTGCAGGTGCTCTTCACCTTGCCGCGCGGCAAGGCGCGGATGATCCCGGCGCCGCAGAACGGCGGCTGGCTGATCGTGACGCTCGACAAGATCGTCCCCGGCGACGCCAATGCGGAGAGCGGCCTGGTCGAGAGCGTGCGCACGCAGTTCGTCTCGGTCCTCGGCGACGAATATGGCCAGCAGATGATCGGCGCGATCCGCGCGGGCCTCACGATCCGCCGCAATGAGCAGGCGATCGCGAAGCTCAAGGCGGAGCTCACCGGCGGCCGCGCGCCGAGCTGAGCCGCGGCGGGCGGCGATGATCCTCGTCGTCGACAATTACGACAGCTTCACCTGGAACATCGTCCACCTGGTCGAGGCGCTCGGCGCAGAGGTGCGCGTGGCGCGCAACGACGCGCTGAACGCCGCCGACGCGCTGGCGAGCGGAGCCGACGGGATCTTGCTCTCCCCGGGACCGGGGCGGCCGGAAGCGGCCGGGATCAGCGTCGCGCTCGTCCACGCCTGCGCCGAGGCGCGGCGGCCGCTGCTGGGCATCTGCCTCGGCCACCAGGCGATCGCCGCGGCCTTCGGCGCCGAGGTGGCACGGGCGCCGCGGCCGGTCCACGGCAAGGCTTCGGCGATCGCCCATGACGGCCGCGGCCTATTCGCCGGGCTCCCCTCGCCATTCGCGGCGGTGCGCTACAATTCGCTCACGATCGTGCCCGAAAGCCTGCCGGACTGCCTCGAGCCGACGGCCTGGGCGGAGGACGGAACGCTGCAGGGCCTAGCCCACCGCGACTTGCCGATCCACGGCCTGCAATTCCATCCGGAGAGCGTCGCGAGCGACCATGGGGCGGCGCTGATCGGCGGGTTTTTGGGCCTGTGCGCGGAGGTGGCGAAAAAAGGAACAAAAGCCGCTTGACAAGCCACCGTAACGTTTCTTACATGTTCAGCGTCCGTTCCTTAGGGGGTTAACCCGATGCTCACCCGCAAGCAGTCCGAGCTCCTGACCTACATCCATTCCCGCCTCGGCGAGAGCGGCGTCTCGCCCTCGTTCGAGGAGATGAAGGACGCGCTCGCGCTCAAGTCCAAGTCCGGCGTTCACCGGCTGATCTCCGCGCTCGAGGAGCGTGGCTTCATCCGCCGCCTGCCCAACCGGGCCCGCGCTCTCGAGATCGTGCGCATGCCGGACGGCAACGCGCCCATTCCGATCAACACCCGCACCGCCGCGATGCCGCCGCGCGCCGCCAACGACAGCGTCGTCGAGCTGCCGCTCCACGGCCGCATCGCCGCCGGCCTGCCGGTCGAGGCGATCGAGGGGCAGACCACCCTCCCCGTCCCCGCCGCCCTGCTCGGCCCGGGCGAGCATTTCGCCCTCGAAGTGGCCGGCGATTCGATGGTCGACGAGGGGATCCTCGACGGCGACTACGCGCTCGTGCGCAAGGCCGAGACGGCGCGCGACGGCGAGATCGTCGTGGCGCTGATCGACGACAACGAGGCGACCTTGAAGACCTTCCGCCGCGAAGGCCAGATGATCCGCCTCGATCCGGCCAACCGCCGCTACGACCCGCAGCGCTACCGCCCCGAGCAGGTCCGCATCCAGGGAAGGCTGGCGGGGCTGCTCAGGCGCTATTGAGGGGGTGGGCACGGCCACCGCTTCGCCCCCCTCCAGGAGGTGCAGCAGGGGCGTTCGCGTGAACAGCTGCGACTGCCGCAAAGCGCGCTATTAGACCGCACTCCTTCTCCCTCCCCCTTGAGGGGGGAGGGTTGGGGTGGGGGTGGAGTCGGAGGAGAGGCACGATGTTTCGAACTCGCCCGGCGCTTGGCGCGACGGTAAAGGCCCCCCACCTCCGCAAGAACATGACCGATGCGGAGCGCCGGATGTGGCGGATCCTGCGCGAGTGGTTTCCCGATGCGCGGTTCAGAAACCAAGTCCCCATGCTCAGCTACACGCTGGACTTCTGCAGCCACCGCGAGCGGGTGGCGATCGAGGTCGACGGCGGCCAGCATGGTGGCCCGCGGGACATCGAGAGAATGCGGGCCATCGAACGCGAAGGATATCGGGTGCTTCGTTTCTGGAACCACGAAGTCCTGGGCAATGCGCACGGGGTGGCGCTCGCGATCGACAGCGCCCTGCAACAAGGCCACCCCCACCCCAACCCTCCCCCATCAAGGGGGAGGGGGCAGGAACCCTCCCCCTCGAGGGGAGGGGAAAGAATAGGACTAGCCTCATGGCCCGCCTGAACTATGTCGAGCTTCCCGTCTCCGCCATCGGCCCCGCCAAGGCCTTCTACGAACGCGCCTTCGGCTGGAGCCTCGCCGAATTCGGGCCGACCTATGCCGCGACGCTGAGCGGCGACACCGACATCGGGCTGCAGGCCGACGCGGCCGAGGCGACCAAGGCGCCGCTGCCGGTGATCGACGTGCCGGATCTCGAGGCGGCGCTCGCCGCGGTCGAGGCGGCGGGCGGGCGCATCGTCCGCCCGATCTTCGCCTTCCCCGGCGGCCGCCGCTTCCATTTTCTCGACCCTTCGGGCAACGAGCTGGCCGCCGTCACCGCCGATCATTGACGCGGGCCGCGCAGGCAGTTGCATTCCGCCGCGAGGCCCACTAGATGGCCCGCTCTGCCCGACAGGCATGGACGCATAGCTCAGTTGGTAGAGCAGCTGACTCTTAATCAGCGGGTCCTAGGTTCGAGCCCTAGTGCGTCCACCACCTTTTCCTAGCGATAACCATGGGTTACCAGGCGACGGCGCAGCGCCCGGTGCTGTCCCCTGCTTGCCCGTAAGGCTGTCGTAAGCAGCTGGGCCGCCGAACGCCCTCCCTCCAGGTTTGCACAAGCGCATTGGCGGCTTATCTCTGGGTGCGCAACAAGGGGCTGCCGGTGTCGCCAGGAGAGATGGTACTGCGCGTGTGGGATGTCGAGCACGGGATGTGCGCGATGCTCCACCATCAGCACAATGGCCAAGCTGGAAGGCTGGCCATGATCGACTCCGGTTGCACCGCCACTTGGCGGCCGAGCACGTACATTCGACACCAATTAAACCGGTCCATCCTCGACTACCTCTTCATTACGAATGCAGATCAGGACCATATGTCCGACCTGAAGGGGTTGGAGGAGGCTGGCGTCTTTGTGTCCACGCTCGTCCGCAATCCGACTTACACGGGACAGGAGATGGCCCAGATTAAGGCGCTGAGCGGCCCGCTCACCCGCGACGCCCACTGGTACGTCACGGCCTGTGGCGAGTTCAATCAGACTGTGACTGAACCCTTCGACGCTTACATGGGCGGGATCACAGCCAAATGGTTCTTCAACCCGTACCCACAGTTTGTGAAGACCAACGATCTTAGCCTGGTGGTGTTCATCCAGTTCGCCGGGTTCAAGATCCTTTTCCCGGGCGACCTCGAAGGGCCCGGTTGGCGCGCCCTCCTTGCCGACCCCGCGTTCCGACTTGAACTGATGACTACCAACGTGCTGGTCGCCTCCCACCACGGCAGGCAGAGTGGGTTCTGTGAGGATGTCTTCAACTATTGCACCCCGGACGCTGTGGTCATCTCGGACAAACCGATCGTGCATGACACCCAGCGCACCCCGGACTATCGACAGGTTGTGAGGGACGAGGGTGTGATCGTACGCACGACGGGGAAGCGGCGCCACGTCCTGACAACCCGTCGGGACGGCTCAATCACGTTTCGGGCGTGCGCGGACGGCTACTTCATCGACACCGAGTGCGCTGGATGAGCGGTAAGTCGCTGAAGGCCCAGTACCAGAAGTGGCTGTGGATGCTTGCCACGGCCGACCTGATCGTCGTCGTGCTGTTTCTATTGCCGGGTGCGACCGCGGGTGCAGACGTCACTAAGCTGGCGATCTGGCGGCTGCTGACGACAGTTTTGCTACCGGTCGCAGTCCTCCTTCTGGTGAACGTGCTGCCGCATAAGGTGAAGTCCATGTTGGTCTACTGGAAGCCCTACGGCTGGCTTCCAGGGTCCGAGGTGTTCACTAGGTATGCCCCAGACGACGTGCGCATAGACATGAAGGCGCTGACTAGGAACGTCGGCGCATTGCCTAAGGTGCCGAGGGAGCAGAACGCGCGCTGGTATCAACTCTACAAGCTGGTCGAGAACCATACGGAGGTGACGGACGCGCACCGGAACTTCCTCATGTACCGGGACATGGCGGTGCTGAGCCTTCCATTCGTCGGGCTCGCGCCGGCGTGGCTGTACTTCGCCGGTGCGCCTAAGCATCTACAGTGGGCAGCCGTGGCGGTATTCCTCGGTCAGTTCGTCCTCACGGCGCTGAGCGCCAGGTGGAGCGGGATTCGATTTGTCTGCAACGTCGTTGCGCTGCACTCCGCCAAGAAGGTCACAGGCGCGGCCCCTGCTCGCCAGCCGAAACGCAAGGCTGCGCGAGAGGATTGAGCTCCGGCTTACGATTCACTTACGGCCGTAGTCTGCAGCCCAAGAATTCGCGCTATGTGAGTATCTTAGCCCCCGCATCCCGCTGATTCGATCTTTGCGGTTGCGCCGCGTTACGCCAGAGTTCGCGAATGAAGGGCTCCATCCGATATTACCGCGACCGTGACTTCAAGGCCGAGGTGGATGCGCTATTCGCGCAAGCCACCGCCGCGACCCGCAGCGGCATATGGATCACCTACGCGATCCACGACCCGACCTCGCCTGACCACATCGGGAACCGGCCCGAGGGCCTCATGCGGTATGTCGGCCAGACGAAAAACTTCGGGAAACGCGTCCCGAAGCGCATGGCCTCGGCTGGTCGCGCTGTAGAACGACCAACCGACAAGATCGACGGGCTCTTGTACGACATCATGGCACGTGGGCCGGTGCCCCGATGGAGCGTGCTGGAGGAGGTAGGGTCCGCGATCGAATCCCTGGTCTCCGAGACGAACTGGACGATCAGGCTCCGCGCCAAGGGCTATCCGCTGGTGAACCAGTGGACGGAACACAAGCTCGGCACGCTGGAGATCAACCGGTATGACGTGGATCCGAAGCGCCTGTGGCAAATCACGACGGAGGACGCGATTGGCTCCAACATCGACTTGATCATTCGTGACCTTTCGACCGGCGAGGAGTTCGTGGTCGACTTAAGCATCTACCCGCCAGGGACGCGCCTCTACAAAATACGGGATCACGCTAAGGAGGCTGGTCGGAAGGCGCGGCTAATCATCCGCTAGCGACATCACCCGCGCCGGGAGGCACACGAAGCTTAGAGCGACGACTCACCAGTCGCTGCGCTTCGGCCCACTGACCACACATTGAGCGACGGTGTCGGCTGACGCCTTGAACGCTGCCTCCGCTTTCTTCCAGCCGGAGCCAGCCCATTTCCCTATCCCGTCCCACCGGTTGTTGAAGCGCTCAAGGTTTGTCTGCTCAATGCGGAACCGGCCGCCCCGCGCTTCGAATGTGAATGTGCTGCGGACGCGCCATTGGAGCAGCCCATCCGGGTAGCTGAGCGCGTTGCGGGCGACGACCACACCATTTTCCAGATCGCTGCTGACGATGAGCTGTGAATCGGTGGTTCCTGGAGCAAGATGCTGCGAGATGCAGGTACTCGCTCGCGTGGCGATCTCCTTTGGCGAGCCGGTCGTCTGATAGACCTCGCTCGTCACCGAGGTCAGGTATTCGGCGGCCCCAGCGGGGGCACCAAAGCCAGCAAAAGCCAGCAGGATGAAGCGGTGGTGTCGCATCTAAAAACCTTTCCTCGACGATAGGGCGCAGAACCGTAGCCGGAATATTGATTATAGTCCCTAGAGAATATAAGCCCGGCGGCGTCTCCTGAAAATGTGATCGATTGGCGAGCCATTGTAGGGACGAACGTGAGGCGCGCTCGCCACAAGGCGGGCCTCACGCAGGAGCAGCTGGCCTACGAAGCGAAAATCGATCTGACCTATGCTGGCGGCATCGAGCGCGGCAGGCGCAATCCAAGCGTACAGGTGCTCGCGCGTGTAGCCGATGCGCTTGGCCTCGAACCGGCCGATCTGCTCAAGCGATAGTATCGCCAGCGGCCTAGAAGATTAACGGTTTCGAAGGCCTGATTGACCGCCTCGTCTGCCCGTCGCCATTGACGCGGCGCGGGTGGCGTGTCGCCCCACATCAAACCGGAACGGCGTCACTTTCCCAGAGCGCGGCAAACTCCCGGTGTCGCTTGAGCAAACCGACGATGTCGCTCGCGCCGATGCCAAGCCGCTGGAGGAACAGCAGGGTGAGCAGCAGAATGATCCGCCGGCTCGCCCAATACATACCGCCGCCGTCGAGCGTGTTCGCGCTAAGCTCGGGCGAAAAGTGGGTATAATAGTTTCGTGTGTCAACGAGTTTGCGGCGAGCAGCCTTGTCGAAGCCGGGCGGCGCTCGACCAAACGCGGCCTCGATATTCTCGACAATCGACTTGAGGCGCTGGCTGAGACTTGGCTCATTCAAATAGCGATACACGCCTTTGAGCTTGTCTTTCATCCGGGGCGTTGCTGATGCCGGGATCTCCTCTACCAATCCCGCAGAGAACGCCGGAAAATCGTCGGGCGGCATCACCGTCTCGGCGCTCGTGCTCCGGTGGAACACCTCCAGAGCCTGGATCGCGAGTAGCAACCGCACATTGGTGAACATGTGCTGCTCGCCGGCGACCGTAAAGAACAGGCCGATCGCGGAGCTAAACAGCTCATATTGATCGAACCAGGTCTGGACGGCTTTGGGATTGAAGGCGATCAGTTCGGGGCCTGACACCAAAGGCGCTTCATGTTTCGGCCGGCTCCCGACCTCGGGATGGATCATACGGGCATAGACGGTGACGTCGCACGGGAGCGTGCCACCGCCCGACCCCTCGACGTCGGGGCCTCGGAGTTCGAGCGACGTGAGAGGAAGGAAGTGGCCCGTGCACAAGGCCGCCAGCTCCTGCAGCCGCACCGCCTTGTTGAGGTGCCAGTTCAGCGATCTTGGCGCGCTGGGGATGATGCCGAGATAGCTGAAGACATCGATCGTGAAGCGGGTCTCGGGCTTGTTGTCCTGGTAGAGGCTTCCAACGGAGACGACTTCGAAATTGTCATGATGGGCGAACGGCGCCTCGCGCGGCTTTTTCGCAATTACCGTTAAACTCTTTTCGGCGTCGTCGAAGCGTTGGGTGAACGGCCGATGCCCCAGCCAGCGCTCGATCGCCTCGAAGCGCAAATAGGATTTAGTAAAGATCTCCTCATCACCGTCGCTGTGCAGATGAATGCCGACGGCGAGGAGATTGGATCGCCACGTCTCATGCGGAATTCCTGGCATGTGGAGCTGCCGGCTCACATTCATCGCCCGCATCAGCGTCACCGGTTTTCCCTTGGTCGTGACGCCATGGATGGTGACGTTCTCGTCACGCGCGCCTGAGAAAGCGGCCTTCAGCGAAGATTCCATATCGCCCAGTACACCGAGCAGCTTCAGCTCGGGGCCGTGGGTGGAATCGAAGGTCAGCGTGCCGCCGACCTGATCTCCCTCCTCGCCTTCGCGCCACCACAGGCCCCGCTCGCTGAAGCTGTCATGAAGTCCGGGTGGAGGCGCAGCCATAAAAATCTCCTTGCGCTGGACGCTAACACGTTCGCACTGTTGGGCCATGTCCGATCTCCCGACCCTCCACATCACACGCCAGCCCGACGACGTCGCCGCCCCCCGCACTTCCCCGCGTCACGCGCTCACGCGATTGTGCGCTGGACGAGCTGGTGGTGATCGAGGCGAACAACTTCTTCGAGATCGCCGCGGCCTGCCACCTGTTCGCCAGTGATGTTGTCACAAAACTTCTCAAAGCGGAGGGCGCTGGCACCGCGGCAGCGGCAGGCTCGCCGCAGGCTCCCGAGCGGTAGATTCGACTCGCCTGGCCGGCGACGGGCGTGGACGCTGGCGCTTTAAGCGCCGGTTTCGACCGGCGCGTTGGCCGGCTCGGGCGTCGCCTGCGATGGGGCGGCGTGCGCAGGCGCGGCCTGACGGGCGAGATGGGCATGCGTCATCGCTGCCGCTGCCATGAGTCGCACGAAAATGCGCTCCAGTTCGAGTTGTTCGTCCTCGGGCACAGGAATATGGACGGCGCCGCGCAGGCGATGGGCCATGACAAGATCAGCCGCAACCGCGCCGGCATCGCCCGTGGCGGCTAACGCCGCGATTCGTGCCTTCAGGCCCGGCCAATCGCTCATCAGCCCGGCGTTGCGCGCGAGTTGATCGTTAGACTTGAGCAGCGACTCCACGGGCGTTCCGGCCCAGAGGCGCCTGAGCATCTGGAACAGCTGCTCTCCCGTACCACCCATCGCTCGCACGGTGTGCTCGACCGCCACTGCCATGCCCTGGAGGTCGCTCGCCATCCCGCCCATCGCCGCCGGATCGTCGCCGTCGAAGGCATGGCGCTCAAAGGATTCGAGGCGGAGGAAAATCGCATCCTGACGCTCCTCCTCAAGAAAGCGCGCGAACGCATCGAGTTCGACGTTCGACACGGCGCCCGGCCCCTCGGTGGGCAGCGCGGATCGTAGTGTCAGAGTTACACGCTCGCGCTGTTCGGCCGCCCAATCGGGCCAGACCCGCCGCAGCAGCGGACCGGCGCGCGTGCTGGCGGGTCCCACCGCATCCGCGATCTGGTTGAACGTCATATCCTCGGCGAGCTGCAGCATCCTGACGGCGGCGGCGAGATGAATTCGGTAGGCCTCGGCGACTGGCGGCCGACCTTCATCGTCCCATTCGAGCCACCGTTCGGCTAAGAATCCGCACAGCGTGATAACCGCTTCGACGCCGACGCCGTAACGCGCCATCGCGGCGCGGGCCGCCAGGGCGCGATCGGCACGATAGCTCGCATTCTGAGCCTCGCCCAGCTGGATGCGACCGCCGCCGAGGCCCCGCGCTGCGCGCAGGAATGCGATGTCGCCTTCTTCGCTCGCCCAGATCGTGGCGTCCAGTGCGGCGCGGTACTCACGCAGGCCACGTAGCGCGCGGTTGGGCGCGAACAACTCATAAGCTGGCCCCTCGGGTGCCCGGCCCTCACGCAGCGCGGTGCGCGCCGCCTCGGCGACCGCATCGCTGCTCATGTCGAGGCGGAAGGAAATCCCCATATCGGCGATCTCGGCGGCGACCAGCACCTGCCAGGCCGAATAGAAATCTTCGACATGACTCCGGTCGTAAGCCACCGGATCGCGGGCATTGCCGATAGAATAGCGCCGCTCGGCGCGTGGAACGAAGGTCTGCTCTACCTGGGCCTGCAGGAATGGCCGCCAGCTCGGATCGGGATCGTCCAGCGGATGCGGCACGTCATAATGCGCACCGCGGAGGCCGACGCGCGTCAGCGCATTGGCGAGCGTCACGGCGGCCTCGAGGTGCGGTCCGTCGGGCTCTATCGCCTCGCACATCTCGCCGGCCCATTCGTGGCTCTCGCGCCACCAACGCCGCGCGATCGGCTCTGGCCAGGCCAAGCGCAGGATCGGCCGCACTAGCCCGCTCTCCTCGAACCAGTCGAGCAGGCCGTCGCCATGATACGTGCCGCGATAGGCGCGCAGTTGCTTGAGTTGCCGCAGGAACTCGTCGCCCGGAAGGTAACGACGGAGGCGCAGATTGACCCGGTCCTTCATCATCCCGATGTAGGCTCCGCCCGGACCCGTTTCGAGTGCGCTCGCGCGGGATTTCGCTCGGATTTTCGCTTATGGACGGCCATGGCCGCCTCCCCCGACCCGCGTCCCGCCGAGCGTAAGCGACATCATTTCGTACCGGTGACGTATCTTCGCGGCTGGGCCAGCAATGGGGGAAAGCTTCATGCCTACGTGAGCGATCGACCCGATCGGCCCCTGCACGTCCGCCCCGAAGAGATCGGGTTCGAGAACTATTACTACAGCCACACCCGGGAAGACGGCTCGCGCGACAATGACAGTTTCGAGGAGCTGTTCGGAACCATCGAGACACGCTGGCCGCTCGTCCGCAATGCGCTCGATACCCGCCTGCTCGGACCCGAAGCGCTCCATTGGCTATATTCGATGCTGACGCTGATGCGCACGCGCGTGCCGGCGGCGCGTGACTATAATGAGGCGCTAATGGCGCTCGAGACCCGCACCAGCCTCAAGGTCTTCGCCCAAATGGGCAAGCTCCCGACCAAGCTCAAACGCTACGAGGGCGATCTCGATACGGTCGAGGTCACGGTCAACCGCCAGCGCACCCTGGCCACAATGAGCAAGGACATGGGCCGGTTCGCAGAACTCATCCGCCGGCTGGGGTTCGAGATCCTGAGCGACGAGACTGGGACGGGCTTCCTGACCTCGGACAATCCCGTCGCCTATTATGATCCGGACGATCCAGGGATCCGCCGGCCGTATACCGGGAGTGACAAGGTCGAACTCTACTTCCCGTTGTCGTCCCGCCACGTGCTGCACGGTTCGACTCGCCTTCTACGCCTCGGGCAGGTCCCCCGATTCAACCCAATCACCGACGTCGCGGTAGTTCGCAAGCTCAACCGCATAACTGCCCGTTTCGCCTATCGGCTCGCCTTCGCCGCCGATCGCGTTCACGACTCGCTCGTCCTCCAGCATGCAGCCACATCGCCGGTGCTGAAGGCGCGCGTGGTGCGTAAGCCGCGCGAAATCCAATATCATATCGGCCATCAGTTCGCCCCCCGACCGTTACTTCCTAAATTCCGTCCCGAAAATTGCGAGGGCGACCTCTACGAGGAAGATTTCGATGACTAACACGCAAAGCACCTCCGCTAGGCGCAGCCGGAGAACGTATTTCAGTATTAAAGTATTTAACCTAGAGGAGGCGCACGTCTTACGACACGAATAAGTTATTTGCACTTCGTTTGAATTCGCCTCTGGAACAAGTGCTTACTTAGCTCTGCGTCTCATTAGGTATCAGTCCGCCGGTGCTGGCGGGAGCTGGCGGTCGAGGATGCGAGGCAGCGAACCCCTACCCCCGACCGGCTGGACACGGGCGGTGGGGGTGGGTTGGTTGGTGGGGTTCGCTACCTTAAGGGCTTAAGCCCTACCGGCGAACCCTAATTCGCCAGGGCAGCCGGGGCCTTCGGGGGTTCGCTACCTAACCTGCCAGCGACCCCTCCGGCGAACCCCCGTCAGGCTGGTGAACCCCCCGGTACCGGCTCCTGTGGACGCAGCCATGCGTTGCCGTTGGGGGACTTCGGTTCTCGCGTCAGCCGACTGTAGGCGAGCAGGCGGTTGACGGCTGCCAGCACGCGGTCCTGGGTGATGGAGTAGCCGGCAGCCTTCATCTCACCGAGCTGTACCTTGAGGCTGTTCTTGCTGGGGAAGTTGCCCGCGACGACCTGCTGACGCGCCCACCCCAGGACGAAGGCATCGTCCTGCGCCGACAAGTCCGCGTCGATCTCCCGCAGCCCGGCCTTGCTCCCCTTGCCGACCTTGAACGGGTGCTCGGGCCTCTCACCAAGCACGGCGGGGCGCAACGTCAGGGAGGTAATCGGGTCCCCGTCCTCATCGACGCCGATGTGCACCAACTGCATCTGGAAGCCAAAGCTCGTGCCCGTGGTGCCGTCCTTCACCTTCGCCAGCCGGAAGTTGGCCGCCCTGGCGTCGCTATCGCCCTCCCTCTGGCACTCCACGACAAAATCCATGGCGGCGTGCAGCCCGGACCAGCCGCGCATCCCCTTCGTCTCGTCCTTGCCGCTGTGGTGCACGAGCAGGATCACGCCACCGAGCCGCTGCTGGAGCTCGCGGAAGATGCGGATCATCTCCCCCATGGCGCTGCTGTTCTCCTCGATCCCCTCCGCGGCCTGGGCAAGCGTGTCGATGCAGAGGATGCCGCCTGCCCACCCGCTAGAGAGGAGGGTCGACACAAGCAGATCACGGTGCGCTTCATCGCGCAGGTTCAGTGGCTCTGTGATGATGGCGACGCGCGACAACACGTCCTCGTCGGGCGCGAACGTGGCGAGGTGGTCAGGGTAACGCGCGGCCGTCTGCGCAGTGCGCCAGGCCCTGATGCGGTTCGGGATGCCGCCCTGACCCTCGAAGGGCACGTACACCACCGGCGCGGCTTTCACCCGGTGTCCGAACCACTCCCGGCCGTTGGACACGTGGGCGAGCAGGTCGAGCGTAAGGAACGACTTGTAGGTGCCCGACGCCCCGAAGATCGCGCCGATCCCCGCGTCTGGTATGATGCCCTTCACGAACCAGCGCAGCCGCGGGAGCGCGTCAAGGTCCCCGTCCACCAGTAGTCGTAGGTAGGCCGGTTTGGGCGACCCTGGTGCCCCCGATCGCGACTGCATCGTCGCTTCGAAGCCCACGGCGATCTCGGCGCCGAGCCGCGACTGCTCCGCTTCTCTCGTCACGCGCGCCGCTGCCACGGCCAGCGTGCGCCGCATGTAGTCGGGCCGGCCCGCCTTCGCCCGCCGCCCGAGGGCTGACAACCGGAAGGTCGCCCAGCACTCGCGCGGCGAGCTGGTCCGTGGCAGCAGCAGCATCACTAGCGCCAGGTCGGCGTGCGACTGTGACTCGTAGCTGCCGAGGCTCTCGCCTCGGAACAGCCGTCCCAGCGCCCCAGCGTCCGCGCGTGCGAGGGCCGCAAGCTCGTGGTTCGGCTGGTCCTCACCAGTGAGGAGAATGTCGGGCGCAGGCGGCTCCATCTGCCCCACCATGTTGGTGACGAGGGCTTGCCTATCCCCGATAGGCTGGTCGCGCACCACGTCCCCCGTACAGATGATGAAGCGCTCTCGCGAGTACACCTCGACGCCGCCGCGTCTGCGTCCCGGTCCGATGTCGGCGCGCACCCAGACGTGCCAGCCTCGTCCTGAACGGGATCGCTCTGTGTAGCTGTCTGCCGCGGTGATGATGCTCTGAAACCGCTCTTGGTCTTCGGCAGAAGTGCCCTCCTTAACGTCGAGGTCGATGCAGCATAGTGGGTCACTCTCGTGGAGCATGAATCCGACGTGCCAGCCGTCTCCCCGCTTTAAGGCGGCGCGACAGGCTAAGTCGAAGTCGGCCCAGGAGGCCGGATCAGTGCTGCTCGCGGGACGACCGTCGACGGTCACCGGCCGCTTGTCGTGGGGAGACGCGAGCGCCCACTGTGGACGCTCGCGGAGGTCTGCTGGGATCCTCTGCCAGCGCTGGCCCTGGTCCGGTTGCGGCTCGGCGCCGCGGGATGGTATAGCGTTCATAGGATGAAGTGCTCCAAGCGGCGGGATGTTGGCGCGTCCCGCCGCTTTTCTATTGGGGTCTTCCGGTCGTCTTCCGACACAGACACGACACGCTCGATCAGCCGCCAATTCAGCGACTTACCGGCTCAGGCTGTCTGACTGTTGATCGGACGTTGGCTTGGGCGGCGGGGCTGTACGCACTCGTGCTGGCGAACTTCCGGCTCTCGATGAAAGCCAGCACGTCCTTTCGATCATAGGCGACACCCGCCTGCGGCGAGTCAGACAGCTTGATGAAGCGTGGTCCGCGGCCCTTGTGCCGCCAGAACTTAAGCGTGTTTGGGGTAATTCCGAGCAGAGACGCGGCTTGGGCGTTGTTGAGTAGAGGCATGGTAGCGGCTTCCGGAATGGGGCTACGTCGGTCCTCCCGACGCCAGCCGCTGCCCCGTGGCCCGCTATTAACGCTTCAACCAACCAACGCCGTCTCCCGTGAGCCGACCTTGGGATGCCTCATGCTTGATCGAAGCAGGCTAGGCCTAATGCTTACCTACGATAACTTGCATCTAGCAAACGGTTTTTTGAGCCGCTTGGGCAGCGCTTACAGCGCACAAAATAAGCCCGGCAACCCTTCGGGAACGAAGCGGATTAGCCTGGGGGAGGCATTTCCTGGGTGCAATCTTGACGCCGGCCTGAACGACCGCTTGTCGCCGTGAGTGGTGGCAGCTTTCGGGCACGACCTTAGGTAAGGGGAGACAGTCGCAACGCCGAGGAGCTGGCGAGATGTTTTTCATTGTCCAGCCGGATGAACGCCCGGACGGCTACGTCGTGGTCTCGGAAACCGGCCCATGGGCACGCTGGCTCAGCCGCAATGTCCCACTGGAACTCGACCAAGAAGTCCGGCGCCGGCTCATTTCAAACCTAAAGCACCTAATCGTCGGCCTTGAGCTGAAAACGGCGCTCATCATTCCCCATCGCCACCGAGACGCCCAAGATCGACCGGTCTTGTTTGAGTCGTATTACCAGAACCTAATCTTAGAATTTTGCGTGGCCGCTTTTTCGGTTCTGGAAGGACTGGGGTCGGGACATTGGCTCCGCCAAACTGGACAGGATGGCCGCAACGCGCCCCGCATCAACCGCAATCAATGGCTTCCGGCTTTAAGCGCCGTTTACGACAACAACGGCGAGCAGGGCCTGCATGACACTGTTGAGCGGACGCTGGCCGTGAGGGACAAGCTGCATCAGGATCGTCTTGGCGCCCGCGAAAACATCGATTGGCACGCCCTTTCCTACGACGCTGCCTTCGTTCCGGCGAGCCGCGCCATTTGCACACTGCTCCGTACGGAGGCTGATACAGTTCCGGAGACTACGAACCTCCGTGCGGAAACTGCCTAGGCTAGCGCGGGCGCAGCAATGAAGCCTCACCGGTGCGCTCGCGTTATTGTGTGTTCGCCTCGCCCCGCTTAAGCAATGCGTTCACCGCGGGGCGAACCGTTTCACTGTGGAGCTTCGCCGCCAACTCCGACGCCTCACCGCTGAACCGTGCGAGTTGAGTCAGGGCCGCATCGATCCGGAGCATCAGCGGGAGGCTCTCCCTCTCCAGTGCGGCCGCCACGAACGCCGACGCATGCTCCGGCTCCCGTGAAAAGAAAAGAAGCATGGCATATGTGATGGGCTCAAAGATGCCGTCATAGTGGAGCGCCTCCACGCCGCCCGGAAGCGAGTGCGTCTCGATCATGTCACTGACGTTGCCCGGCTTTATGAGCGGCTCGGGAAAGCTCCCAATCTGTAGCATTAGCACCCCGTCGAGGCGCGCAGAGTGATCTTCGTCCTTCGAATCGGCTGCCATCCGGCGTGTCGCCAAATAGGACAGGATCATCCAGGGATCGAGGTCGGCGAGAGAGCTGAGCCCTTCTCCGTCAACGGTATCGGTGACGTCGCCCACCCGCAGTTCCACCCGTCCGTCAGGCAGTCCGGTCATCTCGAACTCCTCTCCGTTCGGCAACTGGCCCGCCACGGTCCTGCCCGCCCGCAGCGCCTCGCGGCGCGGCTTCCTTGCGCGCAAGGCCTCGATCAACTTGTAATCGAGGGTCCCGCGCGACGTCGTCGCCAGAAAGATGGAATGGGCGGCGATCACCGGCCCGAGTAGGACGCCCGACGCGAACCCGGCGAGGTGGTCCGCAACCTCGGCGAGGTCGCCGCCCGCGACGATACGTGCTGCAAGAACGCCGGCTAGGTGCAAAGCCAGCAGGTCCTGCAGCTTGGGGTACAGGAGTGCCTCGCCGGTCTCGCTCCTCCCCTCGTGCAGTAGACCCGCGTCGGCCAGTTCGCGGATTTCAGCGTCGGATAGCCGCTCACGCAACACCGACTTCCGCACGACATATGTCTCCAGCGAGAGAAACCGGAGCTCATCAGTTAAGTCGTCGGAGGTCAGATCCTCGATCAGCGCTTCGGCCACCTCCCGGTAGTTCGTCGCGGGACCAGACGCATCACGGTAGCGCCGCTCTGCGTGATCCAGGAGCCCGAGCGTCGGGATGGGCGGGAGGGTCGCCCCCTTGCCGGGTTCTGGCGTCCAGTCCGTCAGCACCAAGCCGACCATCGTCCGCAGCACCCATGGAAGACGGTATTCCCGCGACCGCTCACCACCGGCCATGATCGATATTCTGTGCTCCTCGAGGTGATTGCACGCGTCCGCGAACTCGTCGTCATCGAGCGGCGCGAGGGCGAAGCGCTCGGGATTGCGGCGCATCAGCGCCGAGGGGGTCCGACCGTTGCCTGCTGTAAGGAGGCGGTGCGCGGCACGTGTGTCTAGGGCCAGGACGACGCGTACCCTCTCTCCGAACAAGGGCGACGTTAGCGCCTCGAGGTCCCGCCTAAAGCTACCGCGGGCACCGTCGAAGTCGTCCACGGCGATCACGAGCGGCGGTCCGTGGGTCCGCGACAGCTGCTGGACCCAGTGACGCGCCTCATGCGGCGTGATCGGCCAGAATATCTGTGAGCTCAGGATGTCGGACAGTGCGCCGAACAGGTCGATCCCACTGTCCGCGTCGAGCATTAGCATGGCAAAGTCGTCGCCGGCGTTTAGGTGGGCGGCGAGCGCGCGGAGCGCCGAAGATTTACCGCTGACTGGGTCACCCTCCACGAACACCAGCCGCCTCCCGCCCTTGAGCGCCTCGATCGCGCCTGTCACCGCCTTCCGCGAGAGGAGGAACCCCTCCACAAAAGGCAGTTCCGGGGTCGTCCAGTCGCCCGTGCGCTCATCGAGGAAGAACGCACTCAACGCGCGGACGGCTTCGATCCATGCTTTTGGGTTAGTCCCGAGGAGACGCGAAGTCGCGCGCTTCATGTCGTCGGCGGCGACGAGCGCTACATTGTCTAGAAGTGCTTTCAGCGCCTCCTCGTCCTGTGACGCGGGTTGCCAGTCCATTCCGGTATGCGTCTCGACGAGCCGGCGCGCCGTACCGTCCGTCGCCAGCACCAGTGGCGGTCTCGGATGGAGAACGCGTCCGTAGGAGAGCCCTTGTTCGACGTCGTCGTCGTTGATGCCAAGCCCCGGACGTTTCAACTCCAAGACAAGCGTTGGTTTTCCATCGACCGACACGAGGATGTCGGCGCGACCCGTGACGTGCTCGCGCTCCTTGCCGTCCACGTGGACGACGGCGTGGCCGAAGCGAATCGTGAAGCTGACCTGCTGCTCGATCGCCATCCCATCGAGCCACGGCAGCGCCTTCAGCAGCGCGTCGCGCGCCCTGGTCTCGAGCTGAGCCTCAGTCTCGCCCTTCGTCGCCTTGGTTACCTTCAGGTCACCCCTCTTCCGCGTGAGAAGCCGCTAAGCTGGCTTGGCGCTCGTGTTCAGATCGGTCGATCTTCAACGTCTTTTTGAATGGAGCAGCATCATTGTCAGCGCAAGCGGACGATCGCGCTGGGTAATGCCGGCCGTGAACGTCGCACACAGAGCAAGGCGCGCTACGGTGAGGAGGGAGCAAGGCCGATTGCGGTGGACGGTGCTTGTACGGGCGCGACAGCGTTATGCCCGAAGCGCCAGCACGTTGGCACCGCTGGCCTGGGCGGCGGCCACCCTACCCTGCTGCTCGATCCAGTCGCCGATTTGCTGGATCTCGGGGTGCAGCCAGCCCAAGCTCGTCAGGTCGAGGTAGTTGCGAGCGGTCACGTCCTGCTGCGCCGGCTTGTGGCCAGTGAGCATGTCTGTGCGGAACTTCTCGATGCGGCACTCGCGCATGGCGATATTGGTGAAGGTGCGGCGGAGGTCGTGGAGGCTGAGGTGCTTGCTCGCCACGGCGCTGACCGTCTCCATGGCGCTGCGGGCGTCCATGATTCGGCCCGCCTTCGACCAGCTCGGGAAGACGTAGGGGCTCGCCTCCTCGCCAGTGTCGGCCGCGAGCTTGTCCGCAGCGGCCTTACGCGCCCGCAGCAGCGCCACGGCCTGCGACGACAGCGGCAGGGTGATGGGCTCGCCGCATTTGCGCTCATCGAGGTGCCAGGAGCAGTCTGTCTGCTCGTCGGACAGGTGCACACGATCCCAGGTCAGCGCTGCGCCCTCGTCACGGCGAGCCCCGGTCAGCAGCAGGAATGTGGTCAGGTCAATGCCGGCGAGCGCCTCCCGATTCTTCGGGTTGGCGCGCGCCTCCGCCAGCTTGTTCCACACGGCGCCAACCTTCACCTTGTCGATATAGCGCTCGGTGCGGCTGCCCAGCTTGCCCCAGTGGTGCTTGAGCGCGCCGACCGGGTTGTGGGTGACGACGGGCGTGCCGTCCGCGCGGCGGTACTCGTCCGCGGCGAAGTTGAACAGGATGCGGAGCGTCACCATCGCGGCGTTGGCGCTGGCTGGTGCCGCCTTCTTACCTCCTAGCCCGCCGGTGGTGAGTTCCGCGTGGCGGTCCTTCACCATCTCCCGCGTGATGCTAGCGAGGGGCTTGTCCTTCCACGCCGCGAACACCTGCTCAACGTGACGGCGGTATTCAGCCGCGGTGCTCGCCTTCAGCTTGCCGGGCCGGTCGAGGTAGGCGTTGCATACCTCCTGTAGCGTGACCTGCATCGCCTTCTGTTCGCGCGCCACCTCCCTTGGGTCGATGCCGCGCTCAAACAGGTGCCGGTACTGGTCAGCCTTGCGGCGCGCCTCCTCCACCGTCCAGGCGCCGTAGCTGCCGATCGTGACCCGCACGTCCTTGGTGGTGCCCCGAACACGGCCCTGCGCGATGAACTTGGACAACCCGGTGGGCGTCACCCGCAGCCCGAAGCCCTTGGCCTCCTTATCCCAATAGAGCACGTCGGTTTTGCCACCCGGCTTAGCGACCCTGTCGATGTTCGTCTTGGTGAGCTTGAGCTGCGGCATGAATAAGTGCCCCGTAAGACGTCCGTAAGTGAGCTGGAGCTACCTACGATAACATACGCCTGATGTCTCCCACCTATTTATCGCTGTTTTCCGCGGTTGCGACTACTCACGAGAACCTGCACTAACGTGTGCTAACACTGGCTGGAGCAAACTCTTAATCAGCGGGTCCTAGGTTCGAGCCCTAGTGCGTCCACCACCCTCCCCCACCGATCCGGCAGTTTGACGCGAGCGCGGGCGATCGAGGCTCGCGCGTTCGTCCGATCGCCGCTCCGGCCGCTCGTTCACGCGATTGGGGTACGCGACGGTGGCGCGTTCGAGCCTTAGAGAGGCCTGCCCGGCGCCGCCGCCGGGCGGCCGCCCTTAGTCGATGCCCGACCGCTTCGCCCGTTCGGCGATGTCCGGCTGGACGGCGAGGGCGGCGCGGATGTCGGCTTCGGCTTCCGCGGCGTGGCCGGTGGCGCGGCGGGCGAGGCCGCGGCCGTAGAGCGACCAGGCCATTTTCGGCGCCTGGCGCAGCGCCTCGTCATAATCGGCGATGGCGGCGTCATATTGCTTGAGGCGGAGGCGGACGAGGCCGCGGCTGTCGAGCATCTGGGCGCTGCCGGGGCGCTGCTTGAGCGCCGCGTTGCAGTCGGACAGCGCCTTGTCGAGGTCGCGGCCCCACAAGGCGCGCGCCCAGCAGCGGCCGTTCAGCCCCTGCGCCCGCGCCGCGTCTTCAGGATGCGCGGCGAGCCACAGGTCGAACTGGCCGACGGCGCGGTCATAGGCCTCCAGATTGGTGTAGGCCGAGCCGATGGCGAGGCGCTCGTTGGTCGGCCCGGGGAGCGCCCGCGCCGCCGCGTCGAGGTCCGCCAGCGCGCCGTCCCGCTCCGCGATCGCGGCGCGCAGCCGCGCGCGCTGGATTCGCGCGGCGACATTGCCCGGCTCGAGCTCGATCGCGCGGCTGAGGTCGGCGGCGCTCAGCGCGGTGCGGCCGCTGCGGCCATAGGCTTCGGCGCGCTGGAGGAGGAAGCGCGGGTCCTTGGGCGCCAGCTCGATCGCGCGGCTGAAATCGGCGACGGCGTGGGCGAAATCGCGCTGGACCAGGGCGACGGCGCCGCGGCGGCTGAACCCTTCCGCGTCGGCGGGATCGGTCTTGTCGGCGGACGGCGGCGGCGCCGCGGCCTCGCCGCCCTTGGGACGGTAGGAGGCGTCGCGGGCGAAGACGGTGCCGCCGGCATAGGAGAAGAACATGCGGTGTGCGCTGTTGTCGACATAGATGCGGTGGGAGATGATGAAATCGCCGCCGACCACCACCTCCGCCTCGCCGGCGAATCCGCTGGCGTCGAGCACCTGCAGGCGGACGTTGCGTATCTCTTCGTCGGCGATGCCGAACGTCTTCACCGGCGCCGACCATGAACGGACCGCCTTGTGGCCGAGCCCGGTCGAGGCGCCGATCTCGCGCATGTCGGCGTCGCCGGGGTGGAGGCCGATCTTCTCGGCGGCCCTGAGCGACAGGCTGGTGTTCGGCGCGCCGGTGTCCAGCAGCGCCTTGAACGAGACGCCGTTGATGGTGACGTGAAGCAGGGTGTGGCGCTGGTGCTCGTTCATGAGATCGACCGGCGTCTCGGAGAAGCTGCCGCCCTGGCCGGCCCAGTAAGCGAGCGCCTTGGAGCCGCAGTCGCGCGAGCGGAACAGCCGGATCATGCCGTGCGGCAGATCGTATTCGACGTCGCCGAGCCCCAGCACGTTCTGGCCGAGCAGGCCGGTGGCGCCGACATCGGTGCCGCCGACGATGAAATCGAGATTGTGGAGCGCCACCCCGGCGATGGTGAAATCCTTGACGGTGGCGAGCGACACGGAGGCCTCGCCGCCCAGGCCGGAGATCCGGTACCAGGGCGGCGCCGGCGACAGCTTGAGCTTCGCCGCCGCCGCAGCGCCGGGCGAGATGATGCTGTAGAAGGCGCCGCTGTCGGCGATGAAATGGCTCTCGACGCCGTTGACCCTGGCCGCGACCATCGGCCGGTAGCCGCCGGAAAGGGTGACCGGCAGGTCGAGCATCTTGCTGACCGTGCAGGCGGCCTCGGCCGGCCCTGCCCCCAGCGTCAGCAGGGCCGCCGCCGCGGCCGCCAATGTGGCGCGATTCGTCATGGTCCACGTTCCCCTTCGAGCGCGGCAACCTCGCCGATGCGGGCCATCGGGGCAATGCGGAAAATCGCGCTGGACGCGTGAACTTACGGAAAGATTTGGGGAAATCCGGACATCCCGGCGATCAGAGATTGTAGGCGCGCTCGCCATGCTCGGCGAGGTCGAGGCCCTCGCGCTCGGCATCGCGGCCGACGCGCAGGCCCGTGAGGGCACGGGCGGCGGCGAGCGCGGCGAGGGTTCCGAGAGCCGCCCAGGCGGCGGTGGCGGCCACGGCGCCGGCCTGGACGACGAGCTGGGCGGCGACTCCCCGGCCGCCCGTGCCGGTCCCGCCCAAAGCGGCGGCGTTCGCGAAGGCGGTGCCCAGCGCGCCGGCGATGCCGCCGACGCCGTGGATGCCGAACGTGTCGAGCGCGTCGTCATAGCCGAACCGCGGCTTCACGCGCGCGACGGCGTAGAAGCAGAGGAGGGACGCGGCGGCGCCCAGCGCCATCGCGCCGGCGGGCCCGGCATAGCCGGCGGCGGGCGTGACGGCGACGAGGCCGGCGACGATGCCGGAACAGAAGCCGAGCGCGGAGCCCTTGTGGCCGGCGATCCGCTCGGCGCCCATCCAGGCGAGTCCGGCGGCCGCGGCGGCGACGAAGGTGTTGAGCATCGCCAGCGCGGCGACGCCGTTCGCCTCGAGCGCCGAGCCGGCGTTGAAGCCGAACCAGCCGACCCAGAGGAGCCCCGTGCCGATGCCGGTCAGCGGCAGGCTGTGCGGCGGCATCGCCTCGCGCGGATAGCCGAGCCGCTTGCCCAGCACGAGGCAGGCGACGAGGGCGGAGACGCCGGAATTGACGTGGACGACGGTGCCGCCGGCGAAATCGAGCGCGCCGCGCGTCGCCAGCGCGCCGTCCGCTGCCCAGACCATGTGGGCAATGGGGAAATAGACGAGGGTCAGCCAGACGAGGGCGAAGACGAGGACGGCGGCGAAGCGCATGCGCTCGACGACGGCGCCCAGGACGAGTGCGACGGTGATCGCCGCGAAGCTCATCTGGAAGCAGACGAACACATATTCCGGGATGGCGGCGCCGGGCGTCGGCGTCGGCGCGGTGGAGGCGACGGTGACGCCGCGCAGCAGCAGCTTGCCGAAGCCGCCGACGAAGGCGTTGCCGCCCTCGCCGAATGCCTCGCTATAGCCCCACAGCACCCAGACGATCATCGCCAGCGCCGCCGAAGCGCCGACCTGCGTCATCACCGACAGCATGTTCTTGGCCCGCACCAGGCCGCCGTAGAAGAGGGCGAGGCCGGGGAGGATCATCATCAGGACGAGGAGCGTCGCGGTGAGCATCCAGGCGGTGTCGCCTTTGTTCACGGCGGGGGTTGCGGCCTCGGCGGCGGCGGGGAGGGCGAGCAAGACCGCGAGCGCGGGGCCGCGGGCCGTTCGAACGCTGAGCACAGACTGCACGGCCCCTCCCCTTAATCTGCCGAAAGGTGGAGCGGCGCTGTTGCGGCGCACAATGGTTATTCGTTGCCCGTGAAATTTTCACGTGGGCGGACGTCAGCGTCGAGGCTGCTTCGTGCCTCGTGGCGACCAGACGAGATGGGCGCTGGCCGGCTCAGACGAAGGCGAGATCAGCGCGCGCGGATATGAGGAAGCGCAGCAGCCGCGCCGCGACGGGATCCGTGAGATCGACGAGAATGCGGCGGCCGTTGCCGGGATCGGCGCTGCGCTCGAGAAGCCCGCGCGCGACGAGGTTCGCGATCCAGCGCAACGCCGTCGTCTGCGGCACCCCGGACGCGAGGCAGAGCTTCGACACGGAAACCGGTCGACGCTCGACGCGAGCGAGGAGCAGCTCCAGCATCATGTCCCAGGCGGGATCGGCGAAGAGGTCGGGGCCGAATAGGGCGACGCGCGACTGCCTCAGTTCAATCACCACCCGCAGCCAATCGGCGCCGATCTCGTCTCCGTGCGCCCCGGCTTTCAGTGTTTCAGGCGGGACGCTGACCCTGCGGCCTGCACCGCCGCGCGGCGCTTCTTCTGCTGCGTCCTTGTTCCCAGAGCGATGGTCAGGAGCATCGGATAGCTCCACGCGACCAGCAGAAACGCGTAGCCGTTCGGAAGCATCTCCGGATCGATCGCTCGCGCCAGATGCCCGAGCGTCGTCGTCAGCTGCAGTGCCGCGAGCCATAGCGTCCAGCTCCGGTCCGTTCGGACCGCGAGGAAGAACAATGCCGCCAACCCGCCGATGTCCACCGCAAGCGCTCCCCACTCCACGTGGGCGAACCTCCATGTGAAGACGACCGCACCAATCCGGGTAAGGACGGCGCCCAGGAGCATGATGAGAGCGCCGATCTTCTCGGGCCGCCGTCCGTACAGGAAAGCATAGATCACCACCCCCAAGAGGAGAGCGTTGAAGAAAAGCACGCGCATGGTGACTGGCCAGCACGGGCTCTCCCGCGCGTCAAGCGCTGAGCGATTCGGTCTCCGTCGCCACGAGGGCGAGACCGCCCGTGACCTCCACGGGGCAATCCAGCTCGTCACCCATCGCCCGGATGTTCATGGCCGCCAGCGAGGCGTGGATGTCGCGGACGGTGCGGCGCAGCGCACCGCATTGGGAGACGGCGACGATCGCCTGGTCGACGATCTCGGCGCCGACCATTGCCGGGAGCCCGGCGGACTTGCGCGCCTCGATGAGGCGGCTGATCAGCCGCGCCTGGCCGGCGAGCGTCGCGTCGACATCGTTCTCGTGGGCGCGCAGGTCGGCGGCGAGCTCACGTGCGGAAGCGATAATCGGCTTGGTCATTGTCATTCCCCTCGCGGGCAGCGCCCGTCTCGTTCGTGTGTCGAGGGGGTTTCAGCGGAACGCGTGGGCGATGGCGGCGACCGTAGCGCCGAGGCCGCGGCCGATCATCACCAGTGTTCCCGAAGCGATGACGATCAGGAAAGCGAGCAGCACGATGGCGGCGGCGCGCTGTCCCTGCGTCAGCTCTTCTCCCCCTCCCCAGAGCACGGCGAGGATTCCCCAGTTGCGCGCCGGTGCAGAGCTTTCCTGTCGCTCTATCGGCACCGGCGCGCCGCTGTGTGGGAGCCCCTCCCGGTCCTCGTCGGACGGGTCGAGATTGCCGGATTCCCCTGCGCTGCCAAGGGTATGGAAATGCGCTATTGTTTTCTCCCCGCCGGCCCGGCCGGCGACGAGGCGCGCCGCCTCGCGGGTGGTGCGGGTGCCGAGCTTGCGGCGGGCGGATTCGAACGCCTTGTGCACCGTCGCCTCGGAGACGCCGCAGCGATAGGCGATCTCCTTGATGAGGAGCGGCCGGTCGTAGAGGAGGAGAAACTCGGTCTCGCGCTCCGTCAGCCTGTCGAGACCGGCAGGATCGGCGGCGCTCATCGCCGCGTCCGGCCGGACAGGGAGAATTCCCGCACCTTCGGGGATGTGCTGCGCGCGCTGCGTCGGTTCGCCATCGTTCGTCCCGCTACGCCGCCCCCCGACCGGCTTGCTCACCACGCATCGCCGCCTGTTTTGGGGAAAAATGCGGTCCTGTCCACAGCTTCGGTCGAACGATCAGCGGGCGAGAACGTCCTGGAATGCGGCGACGCCGGCGGCGGGCCCTTGCGGGTGCGACCAGATTGCGGAGCAGACCGCGAGGAAGTCGGCACCGGCCTCGACCAGTGGGCGGCCGTTCTCCGGCGTGATCCCGCCGATCGCGACGCAGGGTATCTCGAACAGGCGCGACCACCAGCCGAGGATCGACGGATCGGGCCGGTGCTCGGTCTCCTTGGTGGCGGTCGGGAAGAAGGCGCCGAACGCGACATAATCGGCGCCCGCCTCCCCCGCTTCCATGGCGAGGTGGCGGCTGTCGTGGCAGGTGACGCCGATCTGCGCGGTGGGGCCGAGCAGGGCGCGCGCGTCGCGCGGATCGCCGTCGCCCTGGCCGAGATGGACGCCGTCGGCGCCGATCCGCTTCGCCAGCCCCATGTCGTCGTTGACGAGGAAGGCGACGTCGCGCGCGCGGCAGATGTCCAGCAGCGGCGGCGCCAGCCGCGCCGCCTCGTGCTGGTCCAGCCCCTTCACCCGGAACTGGAAGGCAGCGACGGGCCCTCCCGAAAGCGCCGCATCGAGCCGGGCGGGAAAGTCGCCGCCGACGTCGAGCGGGGAGATCAGGTAGAGCTGCGCCGACGGCCGCGCGACCGCATCGAACCGCGCCGCGAAGCCCGGGTCGAGCGCCAGCGCGTCCTCCTCGGCTTCGCTCACTCCTCGCCCTTGTAGATGCGGACCAGCTTGTCGAGCATGGCGAGCGCGTTCTCGCGCGAGCGCTGGAAGGCGTTGCGGCCGATGATCGAACCGTTGCCGCCGCCGTCGCGGATGTCGCGCGCATCCTGGAACACCGCGTCGGTGCCCTTGGTCGCGCCGCCCGAGAAGACCACCATGCGGCGTCCGGCGAAGCAGGCCTGGACGACATGGCGGACGCGGTCGGCCTGCCGGGACCAGTCGGTGCCTTCGTAGGCCTTTTGCGCGTCCTTCTGCTCGATATGGGCGGAAGGCAGCTTCACCTTGATGATGTGGGCGCCGAGCAGGGCGGCCATGTGGGCGCCGTAGGACGTCACGTCGAGCGCCAGCTCGCCTTCCTTCGAGACGTCGCCGCCGCGCGGATAGGCCCAGATGATTGTGGCGAGGCCCACCGACTTCGCCTCGGCGGAGAGCTCGCGAATCTCCTCGATCAGCTCGAAATTGTCCTCCGAGCCCGGATAGGTGGTGAAGCCGATCGCCGAGCAGCCGAGGCGGAGCGCATCGTCGACGCCGCCCGTGACCGCCTGGTCCTTGCGCGTCGCCCAGCTGTTCGAGCTGTTGATCTTGAGGATGGTCGGGATCTGCCCGGCGAAGGTGTCGGCACCGGCCTCGAGCGCGCCCAAGGGCGCCGCATAGGCGTTGAGTCCGGCGTCGACGGCGAGCTGGTAGTGATAGTGGGGGTCGTAGGCGGGCGGATTGACCGCGAAGCTGCGTCCCGGCCCGTGCTCGAAGCCCTGGTCGACCGGGAGGATGATCATCTTGCCGGTGCCGCCGAGCCGGCCCTGCATC
>Ga0207657_10000085_pt1 | contig 89158 bp, 80 predicted proteins | sample KBSC33metaG_FD_184316 | JGI IMG/M metagenome (GOLD analysis project Ga0207657, IMG submission 184316) | Corn rhizosphere microbial communities from Kellogg Biological Station, Michigan, USA - KBS C3-3 metaG (SPAdes) (version 2) | ecosystem: Host-associated > Plants > Roots > Rhizosphere > Soil ...
GGCGCGACCACCAACGGTGATGCGCCCGGTGCCCGGGCGGTCCGTGGCGCGACCACCAACGGTGATGCGCCCGGTGCCCGGGCGGTCCGTGGCGCGACCTTCAACGGTGATGCGCCCGGTTCCCGGGCGCTCATCTGCCGCTTCCGGGGGAGGGCAGCAGGGCGTGCGGGCTGACTCCGTAGTGGTCGAGCGCCTCCTCCCAGCGGAGGTAGGCCTCCATCGCGGCCCGGCCGCGCTCGTAGGGCTTCTGAACCACGTCGTCGAGCTCGCCGATCGCGTGGCCGGGGCCGGTCTCGATCGGCCGGCCCGCCGCGCGCCAGGCGGCCACGCCGCCGTCCAGCACGCGCGCCGCCGCGTAGCCCATGCGGCGCAGGGTGGCCGCGGCCAGCGTGGACTGCACCCCGTCCGCGCAGGTCACCAGCACCCGGCGGCCGTGCTCCGGCGCGACCTGGCCGATCTGCTGCTCGAGGCGCCCGCGTCCGATCCACGTCGCCCCGGGCAGATGGGCACGCTGGTAGACGTCGCTCGGGTCCACGCTGATCACGAGGTCGTCGCCGAGGTCGCCCGGCGCCACGCGCTCCACCACTCGGGCCGACGCCTCGTAGCCGGCCGGTGCCGCCGCGGGCTGCCCGCGCTCGAGCGGACGCCCCGAGCGCTCCCAGGCGGGCACCCCGCCCTCGAGGACCGCGACGTGAGGGTAGCCCATGCGCTTGAGCCAGCCCGCGGTCATGACCGCGCGCCCGAAGCCGTCGCAGATGAGCACGATCCACCCCGCGCGCACCGCCACGTACTCGTCGGTGGCCTGCACCGCCTGCCCGCCCGGCGCCCAGATCGAGCCCGGCACGTGGCCGGCCTCGTACTCCTCGCGGGTGCGGACGTCCAGAAGCGACACGTTCTCCTGGGCGCGATGACTCCACCGCTCGGCCACCGCGTCCGCCGACACCAGCGGGGTGCCGTCCTCCGCGGCCACCCGGGTGGCCACGTCGAGGGCGCGCGCGCGGCTCGCCTCCGACGGAGCGGGCGGCCAGCGGCTGGCGCCGCGTTCGAGCTCGAGGCCGTCGAGCAGCCAGCCCATGGTGCCGTTCTTCACTGCCACGATCGGATTGGGAAGGCCCATGCGCCGCAGCGACTCCGCTCCGAGATAGGAGCGGGTACGACCCCCGCAGTGCACCACGATGGTCTGATCCGGCCGCGCCACCACCTCGCCGATGCGGAGGATCAGCTCGCCACCCGGCATGCTCCACGCGCCCGGCAGGCAGCCGCGGTGGTACTCCTCCGGGGTGCGCGTGTCCACGATGACCATGTCCTGCCTCTCGGCCATCCGCGCGGAGAGCTCGAGGCAGGTGACCTCCGGGGTCTTGCGGTCGTGCAGCACCTGCTCGCCGAAGACCTTGCTCGGCACGTTGAGGCCCTGCACGATCGGACGCCCGGAGGCGCGCCAGGCGGTGAGGCCGCCGCCGAGGACGAAGACCTCGGTGTAGCCCATCTCGCCGAGGGTCGGCGCGGCCAGCGCGGCCTGGCTCCCGTCGTCGTCGCAGAGCACGATCAGGGTGGCGGTGGCGGTCACCAGGGCGGGCAAGCGCGCCTCCAGCAGACGCCGGGGCACGGGCGTCGCGCGGAAGATGTGGCCGCGCTCGAAGGCGGCGCGCTCGCGCACGTCGATCAGCGCGTGAGGGGTGCGCTCCTGGAGCAGCGTGGCGAGCTGGTCGGACGAGATGGCGCCGGGAGTCATGCTCCGGACGCTATCCGCGGACCCCCGTCCTGTCAAGGGCAGCTCCGCCCGCGCGCGGTAAACGCCCCGGCGCCGCCGCGCGTCTCATCGCACATGAGCCGGGCGCCTATGAGCCACCGGGTCGCGGCGAGGGGACGGGCTCCGATCCACGCGCTGCTGCTGTGGGGCGCGAGCTTCTACCTGGCCACTCACGGGGTGCTGCCCCCGGCGGCCAGCGAGACGGAGGCCCGCGAGCTGGCGGTGGCCCTGCGGGAAGCCTCGGTGGCGTGGGCCGGCGCCCGCGTGGAGGCGGCGCGCGCGCTGGCGGCCCGCCTGCTGGCTATGGCCTCCTGAGCGGCGTCCCGAGCACCTGGGCGAAGGCGTCCACCGCGGTCTCGATCTGCTTGCGCGAGACGTCGAGGTGGGTCACCGCGCGCAGCCGCCGCTCGCCCATCACGCTCAGCCGCACCTGGGCCTCGGCGAGCAGCCGGTCGGCCAGGGCGGCCGCGGTGAGCCCGGGAGCGGTCACGTCGAAGATCACGATGTTGGTCTCGACCAGGGCCGGGTCCAGCGCGATGCCCGGCAGATCCGCGATGCCGCGCGCGAGGAGGCGCGCGTGCTCGTGGTCCTCCGCGAGGCGCTCGACGTGGTGGCGGAGGGCGTACACCCCGCCCGCCGCGATGATGCCGGCCTGCCGCATGGCGCCGCCCAGGGCCTGCTTGTAGCGCCACGCCTCCTCGATGAAGGCGCGGCTGCCCGCGAGGCACGCGCCCACCGGCGCGCCCAGCCCCTTGCTGAAGTCGATCCACGCCGAGTCCACCGCCGTCGCGTAGGCCCGCGCCGGCGTGCCCGAGGCGACCACCGCGTTCAGCAGGCGGGCCCCGTCCATGTGGGTCGCGAGCCCGAGGCCGCGGGCGGCCGCGCTCACGTCCTCCACCGCGGCGAGCGGCCACACGCGCCCGCCGCCCAGGTTGCTCGTGTTCTCGATCGACACCAGCCGGGTATGCGGGGCGTAGCGCGAGCGGCCGTGGGCGCCCGCGCGCACCTGCGCGCCGGTGAACACGCCGCGGTCCCCGTCGAGCGCGCTCACGAGCACCCCGGACAGGAGGCCGGGGCCGCCGCCCTCGAAGTGGATCAGATGCGAGGTGCGGTCGGCCAGCACCTCGTCCCCCGGCCGCGTGTGCACCTTGAGCGCGATCTCGTTGCACATGGTGCCGGAGGGCAGGTAGACCGCGGCCTCCTTGCCGAGGAGCTCGGCCACCATCTCCTGCAGCCGGTTGACGGTGGGGTCCTCGCCCTTCTGCTCGTCGCCCACCTCCGCCTCGCACATGAAGCGGCGCATCTCGGGGGTGGGCCGGGTCAGGGTGTCGCTGAAGAGATCGATCACGATCCGCTCCTTCCGGGCCGGAGGCCTCGTCTTGCGGCCCCCCGAGCCCGGTGCGATTCTACATCCGAGATGCGGATCCTCGTGGTCGAAGACGAGCGGAAGGTCGCGGCCTTCATCCGTCAGGGCCTGGTGGAGGAGGGGCACGCGGTGGAGGTGGCGGCCGACGGCGCCGCCGCGCTCGACGCGATGGAGGAGGACCCCGCCTACGACCTGGTCGTGCTCGACGTGATGCTCCCGCGGCGCGACGGCTTCAGCGTGCTCAAGACCCTGCGCGAGCGGCACGTGCAGACCCCGGTGCTGCTCCTCACCGCGCGCGACGCGGTGGCGGACAAGGTGGCCGGGCTCGACCTCGGGGCCGACGACTACCTCACCAAGCCGTTCGCGTTCGAGGAATTCGTCGCCCGGGTGCGGGCGCTCCTGCGGCGCAGCCCCGGGCGCGCGGAGCCGCGCCTGCAGCTCGCCGATCTCTGCCTCGATCCCGCGACCCGGGCGGTCACCCGCGGGGGCCGGCGCATCTCGCTCACCGCCCGCGAGCACGCGCTCCTGGAGTACTTCCTCCGCAACATCGGGCGCGTGCTCACCCGGCCCATGATCACCCAGCACGTGTGGGGGATGGACTTCGACCCGGAGAGCAACGTGGTCGACGTCTACGTGGGCTACCTGCGCCGCAAGATCGACGGGGAGGGCGAGCCGCGCCTGCTGCACACCGTGCGCGGCGCGGGCTACATGCTGAGCACCGAGCCGTGAGGCGCGCCCGCCTGCCGCTCTCCGTCCGCACCACGCTGACCCTGTGGTACAGCGCGATCCTCCTCGCGATCCTGGTCGCGATGGGGGCGCTCAGCTACTCGTGGCTGAGCTTCAGCCTCCAGCAGGACCTGGACGCCTCCCTGCTCACGGTGGCCCAGGTGATCAAGGACACCGGCTCCTCCGACCCCTCCGCGGGCGACCCCGACGCGCTGCTGCGCCAGCTGCTGGGGCCCGAGCTCTACGACAAGTTCTTCCAGCTGCTCGATCCCGAGGGCCGCCCGCACGGTCCGCGCGAGGGCCGCAAGGCGGACCTGCTGCCGCTCTCACCCCAGGCGCGCGCGCGGGCCGCGCGCGGGCAGCGCACCATCGAGACGGTGGTGCTGGCCGGCGCGGAGCCGGTGCGGCTGCTCACCCTGCCGGTGGTGCACGAGGGCCACGTCAGCGGGATGATCCAGGTGGGCATGGCGCTGCGCCGCGCCCTGGCGGTGCGCGAGCGGTACTTCGACACCCTGATGGTGCTGATCCCGCTCGGAGTGGGGCTGGCCGCGCTGGGCGGCGCGATGATCGCGCGCATCGCCCTGCGGCCGGTCGACGAGATGGCGAGCACCGCCCGGCGCATCACCGCCGAGGACCTGAGCCGCCGGGTGGAGGGGCGCGGCAGCGGCGACGAGCTGGACCGGCTCGCCGACACCCTGAACGGCATGCTGGCCCGCCTGGAGGGGGCCTTCGATCAGACGCGCCGCTTCGCGGCCGACGCGGCCCACGAGCTGCGCACCCCGCTGACGGTGCTGCGCGGCGGCATCGAGGTTGCCCTGCGCATGGAGCGGACGCCGGAGGAGTACCGGCGCGTGCTCGCCTCGAGCCTGGAGGAGGTCCAGCGCCTCATCCGCCTCGCGGAGGACCTGCTGCTGCTCTCGCGCTCGCTCGCGGGGCCGGAGGGCGCCCGGGTGCCGGTGGACCTGGAGCCGCTCGTGCTCGAGGTCTTCGAGGTCGGCGCGCGCCTCGGCCACGCCACGGGGGTGTCGGTGCGGGTGGACGCCACCACGCCCCTCGCCGCGCGCGGCGACGGGGCCGCGCTGCGGCGCGCGCTCCTCAACCTGGTGGAGAACGCGGTGAAGTACACGCCGGCGGGAGGGAAGGTGGAGATCGGCCTCGCGCGGGCCGACGGGTTCGCCGAGATCACGGTCGCCGACACCGGTATCGGCATCGATCCCGCCGAGGTCGAGCGCATCTTCGAGCCCTTCCATCGACTCGACGCGGCTCGCGCCCACGACACCGGCGGGGCCGGCCTGGGCCTGGCCATCGCGCGCTCCATCGTGATCGCCCACGGCGGCACCATCGCGGTGGAGAGCGCGCCGGCCGCGGGCAGCCGGTTCACGGTGCGCCTGCCGCTGGCCTGACTCGCGCCGGCCGGATTCTCATCGGGCCCTCACCGGGCTCTCATGCGCCGCTGCTACCGTGCGCCCGTCGAGGGATGGGCGATCTCACGAGGGGAGGGCCGCGCGCGATGGAGAGCAGGCACGTCACGTACTCGGAGCAGAAGTTCGACCGGCTGGACGGGCTCGAGGGCATCTCGGAGGAGCAGGTGCGGGAGCACCTGGCCCTCTACGCGGGCCACGTGCGGCAGGTGAACCGGCTGAATGACGAGCTCTGCTCCCTGCGGGTGCGGAACCGGGCCTCCGGCCGCGACTTCGAGTTCGCGGAGCTGACCCGCCGGCTCGGCTTCGAGTACGGCGGCATGATCCTGCACGAGTACTACTTCTCGAACCTGCGTGCGGGCGCGTCCCTGCGGCCGCCCAGCACCTCCGCGGTGGCCGAGGCGCTCGCGCGATGCTTCGGCTCCGTCGAGGATTGGCGAAAAGATTTCCAGGCCGTCGGCGGGCTGCGCGGCGTGGGCTGGGTGCTCCTCTGCGAGGACCCGACCACCCGGCGGCTCACCAATCACTGGGTGAGCCTGCACCAGGACGGGATGCCCGCCGGCTTCAAGCCCCTGCTGGTCCTCGACGTGTGGGAGCACGCGTTCATGCGCGACTACCGCGCCACCGAGCGCGGCCGTTACCTGGACGCGTTCTTCCGCAACATCGACTGGGCCGTGGTGGAGCGCCGGCTCGTGGAGCCGACCGCGATCCGCCCGGCCGCGGCGGCCTGATCAGGCCGCGCCGAAGGGCGCGGGGCCGTAGTAGCGCGTGAGGCGCGCCTCGAGCTCCGGTCCGGGGGCCTCGGCCGGGACGTAGGTCGGCGCGGCGGCCACCACCCGGCCGGGCAGCGCCAGCGTGATCGCGGCCGCGTCCCAGCTCACCCGCGACACCCAGCCCGCCGGCACCAGCACCCGCCGGCGCGCGATCCCGTGTCCGAGGGCCACCACCACGTGACGGATCTCCCACGCCGCGTCGCCGAACAGGAAGTCGGCCACGTGGCCGACGTCGTCGTCGTCCGCGTGCACGTAGTAGCCGACGAGGGCGCGCGCGCTCCGCAGGTGCCGGTCGCCCCGGCGCCGGACGGGCGGGGACATCGTGGCGACGGTCGCCTCCGGCCACTGGTAGGGGAAGCCGTAGAAGCCGTAGTAGCGCGCCAGCTCCACGTGCCGCTGGCGCGAGACCGGCCGGTCGCACTCCGCGTCCGGGCTCCGCGTGAGCTCGTCCCCCCCGAGGTCGGTCTGCACCACGCGCGCGGGCAGGTCGATACGGCGCACCGACCAGGGCGAGACCAGCACCAGGCGGTGGGCGGGCCAGTGCCCGATCTCCGCCACCAGGTGGCGCACGTGGAAGCGACGGTCGTCGAAGTACACGTCGCGGACCCGGCCCAGGTGGTCCTCGGCGGGGCCGGCGATCGCGCACTCACGGACGGTCGAGACCGGAATCAGCATGACGGCTTCGATCCTACGGAGCGCGGGTGAGAGATCGATGAGAGACGGGTGAGAAAAGCCGGCCCCGGTCGATCCGACTCGGATCGGCGCTAGGATGGGGAGCGAGGAGGGCCCCATGTCGACCGAGAGCGAGGTTTCCACGTACCTCACCGCCTTCGGGCACCAGCCGAGCCCGGCGCGCGCGCTCATCGTGGAGCAGGCGCCCGGCCAGCGTTTCGCCCGCACCGCGGGCGGTCTGGGCATGTTCTGGGGTCTGGCCCTGGCCTCGGTGTTCATCCCGGTCGCCCACTTCGTGCTGGTGCCGACCTTCGTGGTCGGTGGCATCGTGATGGCGGTCAAGCGGGCCCGGGAGGACCGGCGGCTCCTGTGGGTGCGTGGGGTCTGCCCCCGCTGCGGAGTCGAGCAGGAGCTCAAGCCGGGCGGCCGCTTCGTGGACGGGCGGACCTTCGACTGTCCGTCCTGCCATGGCAACATCACTCTCGCCACCACCGTCGCCCAGCGCGCCGCGGCCTGAGCCCCCGGCCTCCGCCGGGAGGCGCCGCCGGTCCGCGGGCGCCTAAGGGCGCCTAAGAAGGTTCTCATCCCCGCTTCACCCGCCCCTCATGTGGGCGTTCTACCGTCGAGACATGACTCGATCGGCGCGATCGTTCTGGCTCGGCGGCCTCGCCCTCGCCGCGCTCGCGGTGGCCCTGCTCGGGCTCGCGGGCGGTGCGGCCCGCTGGCGCGCGCGCGGGCTCGTGGAGCGGGGAGCGACGCTCGTGTCGGACGACCAGTACGTCCCCGCGGTCCGTCAGCTCGTGCAGGCGGTGGCCGAGGAGCCGCGGGACGCGCGCGCCCACTACTACCTGGGCCTGGCCTACTCGGGCCTCGGCCAGGACGAGGCGGCACTGAGCCACGCGGAGGACGCGGTGCGCCTGGCCCCGCGGGACGCGCGCTACGAGGCGGGTCTCGCGACCCTGTTCCTGCACGCGGGGCGCACCGCCGACGCGGTGGTCCACCTGCGTCGCGCGGTCGCCATCGAGCCCGCCTCTCCCGACTTTCGACTGCTGCTCGCCGACGCGCTCCGGCGAGCGGGTGATCCCGACGGCATGGAGCGCGAATACCGGATCGCCATGCGCCTCGCGCGGGGAGAGACCCCGGGGGCATTGACCGACACCTCGGACCACTGGAGGAGACCACGTCCATGAATCGATTGATCACGCGTTATCGCACCGCCGGCATGGCGGTGGTGGTGAGCGCGGTGGTGGCCCTGGTGGCCATCGCCCCCCACCTGTCCGTGAGCCACGCCGCCCCCGGCGCGCTGTGGAGCGAGCGAGCGGTGTCCGCTCCCGCCACCACCGTGCCGGCCCCCAACTGGGTGGAGCTGACGAAGGCGCTCAAGCCCGCCGTCGTCAACATCAGCACCAAGCGGGTTCAGGAAGGCGCGCAGATGCAGAGCCCGTTCGGCAACGACGACCCGTTCCAGCAGTTCTTCAAGCAGTTCGGCGGCCAGCCCCAGCGGCGCACGGTGCGCAGCATGGGCTCCGGCTTCGTCATCAACTCGGCCGGCTACATCGTCACCAACAACCACGTCGTCGAGAACGCCACCGAGATCCTGGTCAAGGTCGACGACGGCCGCGAGCTGCCCGGCAAGGTGGTGGGCCGCGACCCCCGCACCGACCTGGCGCTGCTCAAGGTGGACGCCACCGGGCTGCCGGTGATCCCGCTCGGTGACTCCTCCGAGCTCCAGGTGGGCGAGCCGGTGATGGCGATCGGCAATCCCTTCGGCCTCGAGCGCACCGTCACCACCGGCATCGTCAGCGCCACCGGCCGCGTGATCGGCCAGGGGCCCTACGACGACTTCATCCAGACCGACGCCTCCATCAACCCCGGCAACAGCGGCGGTCCGCTCATCAACGCCCACGGGCAGGCGGTGGGAATCAACGCCGCCATCTTCAGCCAGAGCGGCGGCTCGGTGGGCATCGGCTTCGCGATCCCGATCAACCAGGCCAAGTCGGTGGTGACCCAGCTGGCCGCCAACGGCCGCGTGACCCGCGGCTGGCTGGGCGTGACCATCCAGCCGCTCACCCCCGAGCTGGCCAAGGGCTTCCAGGTTCCGGGCGGAGGCGGCGCGCTGGTGTCGTCGGTGCAGGACGGCTCGCCCGCGGCGCAGGCCGGCATCAAGGCGGGCGACGTGGTCACCGAGTACGACGGCCACAAGCTCGCGCAGCCCGGCGATCTCTCCCGCCTGGTGGCGGCGACCGCGGTGGGCCGGCAGGTTCCGCTCACCGTGGTCCGCGAGGGCAAGACCATGAGCCTCCAGGTGCACGTGGCCCGGATGGAGGAGCCGGACCAGCCCGCGGTGGCCAAGGCCGAGCAGGGCAAGGAGCCGCTCGGGCTCGCGGTGGAGACCTTGACTCCCGAGGTCAGCCGGGAGCTCGGCCTCGCCGACGCGCGCGGAGTGGTCGTGCGCGGCGTGCGCGACTCGAGCCCGGCCGAGAAGGCGGGCATCCGCGCGGGCGACGTCATCACCGAGCTGGACCACCAGCCGGTGGCCAGCGCGGGCGACATGAAGCGGCTGCTGGCGCAGCACGGCAAGGGGGCCCCGGTGGTGGTGCTGCTGCACCGGGACGGCGCGAGCCTCTACGCGGCGATGAGCTCCTAGAGGACCCAGGCCGGGGATCCGGAAGTCACGGATCCCCGGCCGTCATCTGCCCATGCGCCTCGTTTCCGAACCGCCCGTGCCGGCGAGCCTCGACCCGCTGGCGCTCTACTTCCGAGAGATCGGTGGCGTCGCGCGGCTCGACGCCGCGCAGGAGCGGCAGCTGGGCCACGGCATCGAGGTGTGCCGCGCTCGCCGCCGGCGCGCGCTGGCCGCGATGCCCGGCGGGATCGACGCCCTGCTCGCGCGCGCGACCGGCCTCACCGCCCGCGAGATCGAGACCCTGGTGGCCCTGCCGGGCGGGGAGCCTCCCTCGCGCGCGCAGCGCACCCGCATCCTCCGGTCGCTCGCCCACCTCCGGCGGCTGCGCTCGTGCCTGGCCACCTCTGCGGCCGCGCGCCGCACCGCGGGCCGCCTCGTGGAGCAGCTGCCTCTCCGCCCCGACGTGGTGGACGCGCTCGCGGTGGCGGTGCGGGGCGGGCTCGAGGGCGGAGGCCTGCGCGGCCGGCGCGCGCTGCGCGAGCTGGACGAGAGCGAGCGGGCCCTGCGCGAGGCCAAGCGCGCGCTGCTCGAGCCCAACCTGCGCCTGGTGATCTCGATCGCGCGGCGCTATGTGGGTGGCTCCCTCACCCTGCTGGACCTGGTCCAGGAGGGCAACATCGGTCTGATGCGCGCGGTGGAGCGCTTCGACCACCACCGCGGCTTCAAGTTCTCCACCTACGCCACGTGGTGGATCCGCCAGGCCATCGGTCGCGCGCTCGCGGACCAGGCGCGGACCATCCGCATGCCGGTGCACATCGTGGAGGCCATGAACCGCCTGATGCGGGAGCGCCAGGCGTTTCACCGGGAGCACGAGCGCGAGCCCACCGTGGAGGAGCTGGCTCGCCGGAGCGGCGTCTCGGAGAAGACGGTGCGGCTCGTGGATCGCACCGCGCCCACCCCGGTGTCCCTCGACGCGCCGGTGGGCCCGGACTCGACGCTCGGCGAGTTCGTGCGCGACCGGACCATCCCGTCGCCCGAGGAGACGATCGTGCAGCACGATCTCTCCGGCCGGCTCGAAGCCGCGCTGGCGGGCCTGCCGATCCGCGAGCGGGAGGTGCTGCGCCTCCGCTTCGGCCTGGACGGCGAGGAGGCGCTCACGCTCGAGGAGGTGGGCGCGCGCTTCCGGGTCACGCGCGAGCGCGCGCGCCAGCTCGAGGGGCAGGCCCTGCGCCGCCTGGCCGGGTGGATCGGGCGCGAGTGGTCGCCCGGCACCTGAGCGTCGGGCCGCGTCCTTCTTACCCCGACGCTGGCCGACCGGCGATCCCGCGCTAGCGACGATCGCGCGCGGGACCCCGCTCGTGGCCGCCGCCCCGCGGCGCGGCCGGCCGCGCGCTGGCCGGCGGACGCGACTCGGGCGCCCGCGGCGTCGGCCGCTCCACCCGCCCGCCCGGGAAGAGCCGGTTCGCCGGCTGGCCGGGCAGGGTGCGCGGCGGCGGGGCCTGATGCGGCGCCGGCGCCGCGGGGCGGGCTCCGCCCCCGGGCGCGGGCGGCTGCGGCCTGACCGCCTCGGGTGCGCGCGGCGGCGTCGCCCGCTCGGGTCCGCGACGCGACTGGGGATGCACCTCGGGCGCGCGCGTCGCCGGCGCGGGTTGGGGGCGCGGCGGGCGCGACGCCTCGACCGCGGGCGCCTGCGGGGCGCGCGCCGGCTCCGGCGCGCGTGCCGCGTCCGGGCGTGGCGCTTCCGGCCGGGGCGCGGGATCAGCGCCACGGGTTCGTGGCGACCCGGGCCGTGCCTCCGGCCCGCGGGCCGGCGGCGGTGTCGTGTCCGGCCGGCGGTTCGTGTCGAAGCGGGGCGCCTGCGGCGGACGCGCCCGCTCGAGGCGGCTGTCGCCGAACGGCGGCCGGGCCCCGGGCTCGCCTCCGCGCGGGGCGCTCACGATGTGTGGCGCGGGCCCGCGGCCCTCCGGCTCGTGCGGCAGGGCGCGCGTGACCGGCGCGCGGGTCGCCACCACCGGGCGGGCCAGCACGCTGTCGGGCGGGTGCACCGCGCGTCCGCTCGCGGCCGCGAAGCTGGCCCGGTCAGGCCGCAGGTCGACCGCGCCGCGCACCGGCTCGAGGCGCCGGGTGTCCACCTGGCGGATCCGCGCGTCGGCCACCGCGCCGCGTCCGAAGCGATCCGGGCGCACCGCGACCACCGCGTTCTGCACGCCCACGTTGCGGTAGACGGTGATGTTCCTCACGTTCACCACCGTGGTGCGGTTGACCACCACGTTGTTGACCACGCGCGGCCCGCCCCAGCCGCCCCACCACGGCCGCCCCACGAAGCCCGGGCGGCCCCACCACGGCACGCACGGCTCGCCCCAGCCGAGCGCCACCCAGCTCACGAACGGCGCGCCGATCGTCACGCGCACCCCCGGAGCGCCGAAGAAGGCCACCAGCGCGGGGGCGTAGACCGGCCGCACGATCACCGGACCGGGCGCCCACGCCCACACGCGGTCGAGATGCACCCAGCGGCCGTAGTGGTAGGGCGCCCAGCCCCACGGCGCGGTGTCCACCCAGCTCCAGCCGAAGCGCGGATCGAAGATCCAGCGCCCGGTGGTGTAGGGGGCCCAGTCGCCCGCCACGCCCTCCGGGACCCAGACCGAGCCGTAATCCGGCACCACGCGCCACGTGCCGTGCTGATCGAGATCGTCCACGCCCGAGATATCGGCCGGGACGTACCGCGCGCTCACGGTGTCGACGAGGGCGTCGGTGCGCGCGTAGTTCCACCTGTCCCACACGTCGAGCTCCGGGGCCACGAAGGTTTGCACCGGCGCGACGCCCCCACCGGTCACCACCGCCTGCTCGCTGGTGGCGATGGCGACCGCCGGGCCGCCGGCCGGCGTCATGGTCGCCACCCCGCCGCGGCGGGTGACGAACGTGGTGCGATCGGGCGTGACGTCGACGCGGTAGTAGCCGGTGTGGGCAATGGTGAACGCGGCGGCCGGCGTGTCGACCTCCACCGTGCGACCCGGCTCGAGCGAGCGCAGGTCGACCGAGACGTGACCCGCTGCGACCTTCAGCTGGAGGAAGCCCGGGTCGTGGTTCTCCAGGCCGAGCTGGCTGTCGCCCCAGGCGCGCACGAAGCCGCGCGACTCCACCTGGATCTCCAGGTTGCCGCGGTTGCCGGTGTAGAGCTGATCGCCGGGCGCGAGCGGCGTGTTGACCTGCGCGGGCGCCCAGTCCTCGCCGCCCGGGCGCCAGAACGAGACGTCGCCCGCGGTGTAGCTGAGCCGCGCGGGCGTGGGCGCCGCGCCTTCCGGCTGGTCCGGCGCCACCTGGTCGTCGTCGTCCGCGGTGGCCGTGGGCGCGGGCGCGGCGGCGGGAGGCGCGCCCGGGGCGGCGGCGGGCGGAGCGGGAGGCGCGCCCGGGGGTGGAGGCGGTGGCGCGGTGGGGGTGTCGGCCGCCCACGCGCCCGGGGCGGTGCCACCCAGCAGGATGAGCGCCAGCAGCGTCGCGATCGATCGCTTCGGGGTGATCATCGAATCACCTCCACCTGGGAAGTTACCTCCGCCTCGGGAATCAATTCGTCAGCGAGATGGAGCCGCGGGAGATGGGGCGGGAGGAGACGGCACCTGGTGCCCCTTGGCGTACATGCACTGCACGTAGGCGTTGTCGTAGCGGCGCTGCACCTCCCACGACGGCGCGTCCATGAAGGCGCCCTTGACCTGCTGGGCCGCCCAGCTCTTGCAGACGCTCACGTCGGCCTGGAACTGCTCGAAGGGTCGTCCCTGCCCGGGGAGCACGAGGACACTCGGTCCCCGGGGCGCGGTCGCGCAGCCCGCGAGCACCGCCGCACCGACCGCCGTCGCCGCCACCGTCAGCCATGGACGCATTCGTCGCCTCCTTGCTCAGTCAGACGAGGCCCCGCGGGACCCCATTCGAGGGGAAGAAATGACCGATCTCAGGCGTAAACGGCCGCGGGAGCGGCCGCGTCCAACGTGTCCGGCGGGCCGGGGTCAGGCCCCGAGAGCCCGGCGCATCCGCTCGAGGCCCTCGGTCAGCACCTGGCGCGGGGTGCCGAAGTTCAGGCGCACGAAGCCCTGGCCGCCCGGTCCGAAGAGGGCCCCGTCGTTGAACGCCACCTTCGCCCGCTCCAGGAAGAACGTGAACGGATCCGCCGCGGCCGGGCCGGCCTGGCGGCAGTCGAGCCACGCGAGGTAGGTGCCCTCCGGCGTGGTCGTGGTCACCCCGGGCAGGTGACGGCGCACGTAGTCCACCGTGAAGTCGCGGTTCGCCTCGAGATAGCGCAGCAGGTCCTCGAGCCACGCGTGCCCATCGCGGTAGGCGGCCAGCGCGGCCACGTAGCCCATGATGTTCACCTGGGCCTGCACGAAGTCGCCGCGCGCGGCCATGAAGCGCTCGCGCAGCCCCGGGTCCGGGATCACCGCCACCGAGACCTTGAGCCCGGCGAGGTTGAAGGTCTTGCTGGGAGCCATCAGGGTGATGGTGCGACGCTCCACCTCGGGCGCGAGCGACGCGATCGGGACGTGGCGCTGGCCGGAGAAGAGCAGGTCGCAGTGGATCTCGTCCGCGATGATCGGGATGTCCCGCTCGAGGCAGATGCGCGCCATGCCCTCGAGCTCGGTGCGGGTGAACACGCGGCCCACCGGGTTGTGCGGGTTGCAGAGCACGAAGGCGCGGGTGCGCGGGGTGATCGCGGCGCGGAACGTGTCGAGGTCGGCCACGTAGCGGCCGTCGGCCTCGCGCCCGAGCATCGCGCCGTCGCGGGTCAGCTCGTGGTTGGTGGGCGAGCGGAGGATCGGCGGGTAGATCGGCAGCTGCATCAGGAGGCCGTCGCCGGGCGCGGTCAGCGCGCGGCAGGCCACGTTGAGGGCGGGAATCACCCCCGGCACCAGCACCAGCGCCTCCGGCCGGATCGTCCACCCGTAGCGCTTCTGCACCCGGTCCACGAAGACCTCGGCGAACTCCGGCCCCTCGAAGCCGTACCCGAACACGCCGTGATCCACGCGCTCCCGCATCGCCCGCACCACCGGCTCCGGGGACGGGAAGTCCATGTCCGCCACCCAGAGGGGCAGGACGTCGGCGGGATACTTGCGCCACTTGTTGCTGTTGGTGTGGCGCCGCTCGATGACGCGATCGAAGTCGTGGGCCATGATTTTCACCTGGAAATCGTCACCCGGAGAGACGAATGCCCCTCACCCTGCCCTCTCCCCAGGGGGGAGAGGGAGACGCGCTACCCTCTCCCCATCGGGGAGAGGGCAGGGTGAGGGGCGAATTCAACGCGAGACGGACTAGAGACAGGACTCGAAGAGGCCCGCCGCGCCCTGGCCGCCGCCGATGCACATCGTCACCACGCCGTACTTCGCCTTGCGGCGCAGCATCTCGTTGGCGATGGTGCCGACCATCCGGGAGCCGGTCATGCCGAAGGGGTGGCCGATCGAGATCGAGCCGCCGTTCGGGTTGAGCTTCTCCATCGGGATGCCCAGCTTGTCGCGGCAGTAGACCACCTGGGAGGCGAAGGCCTCGTTCAGCTCCCACACGTCGATGTCGTCCATCTTGAGGCCGTTGCGCTTGAGCAGCTTCGGCACCGCGTAGATCGGCCCGACGCCCATCTCGTCCGGCTCGCACCCGGCCACCGCGAAGCCGCGGAAGATGAGCTTGGGCTTGATGCCGAGCGCCTTGGCCCGGTCCGCCGACATCAGCAGGGTGGCGGAGGCCCCGTCGGAGAGCTGGGAGGAGTTGCCCGCGGTGACGGTGCCCTTGCCGCTCGTCTTGTCGAAGTGCGGCTGCAGCGCGAGCAGGCCTTCCAGCGTGGTGTCGGGACGGTTGCACTCGTCCTTGTCCACGTAGCCGTCTTCCTTGCCGGTGATCTCGCCGGTCTTCCGGTCCACGATGCCGCGCACGACCTGCATCGGCGAGATCTCTTCCTTGAAGAAGCCCTCCTGCTGGGCCCGCGCGGTGCGCTGCTGGCTCACCAGGGAATACTCGTCCTGCATCTGGCGGGTGACGTTGTAGCGCTTGGCCACCACCTCCGCCGTGTCGCCCATCACCATGTAGATGCCGGGCTTCTTCTCCTTCACCCACGGGTTGGGGTCGCCGTCGCGCTTCATCATGCTGATCGACTCGAGCCCGCCCCCGATGGCCGCGTCCGCGCCCCCGAGGATGATCTGGTGGGCGGCCATCGCGATGGCCTGCAGCCCCGAGGAGCAGAAGCGGTTGACCGTCGTGCCCGCGACCGAGACCGGCAGGCCCGCCCGGATCAGGGCCACGCGCGCCACGTTGCTGCCCTGCGGGCCGTTGGGCTGGGCGCAGCCCATGATCACGTCCTCGATCTCGGCGATGTCGAGCTGCGGGGCCTTGCCGAGCACGTCCTTGATGCAGTGGGCGGCCAGGTCATCGGGGCGGGTGATGTTGAACGACCCGCGATGGGACTTGGCGAGCGGGGTGCGGGAGCTGGCGACGACGACAGCCTCTCTCATAGGGGCTCCTTTCTGAGGGGGGAAAGCTGGGAGGAGTATACCTCAGCGCTGTGCGGTGGGCACCCAGGCGGTGGTGCGGCCCCCGACCGTCTCGTGGCGGATGTGCTCGCCCCGCACGGTGGTCGCGGGAGGCCCGCCGCGCCGGTGCCCCCAGCGACGGTGGAAGAGCCACCATCGGGGATACCGGTCACTGTCCGAGCCGGAGCGCACCGCGAGGCCGATCACCGACCGGATCTTCGCGCGCAGCCGCCGGGCTTCCGCGGCGGACAGGGTGGCCGCCTTGCGCTTCGGAGCGATCCCCGCCTGGTAGAGCACCTCGTCCGCGATCCAGTTGCCGATGCCGGCCGCGAAGGACTGGTCCAGCAGCACCGCCTTGATGGGCGAGCGCCGCTCCCGCAGGAGCGCGTGGAAGCGGGCGGGGGTCGGCAGCGCGTGCAGGGCGTCGAAGCCGAGCGTGCTGATCGGCGGCTCGGTCGCCGGGTCGCGGCGCAGGCGGATGCGGCCGAGGCGCCGGCCGTCGGCCAGGGCCAGCTCGCCGCCGCCCGCGAAGCGGAGGTGGAGCTTGGTGAAGCGGGGTGGCCAGTCGGGCCGGTCGACCTGGCCGTCGGACACGAGGCGCACGATTCGCCCGGCGGGCAGAGCCGCGCGGCGCGCAGCGCCGCCCACCAGTGGGCGGGGAACATGAATGCCTCCGGTCATGCCGAAGTGCAGACATGGCCACGGGCGCCGGTCGAGCTCCAGCCAGAGGTGCTTGCCGTGGCGCCGCACCGCCTTCACTCGCCGGCCCACCAGGGCCCGACGGATCCGGGCGGGGGCCACGCCCTCGAACACGATGGGGTCGTCGGCGACGTGGGCCTCGACGATGCGGCGGCCCTTGGCAACTTTCTGGGTCGCGCGGCGGGCGGCCTCGACCTCGGGGAGCTCAGGCATCGCGCGCGGCGACTAGCCCTCGCCGAGCTGCGGCGGCGCGCCCCCGTCGATGACGATGGTCTCCCCGTTCATGAACGAGGAGGCGGCGGAGGCGAGGAAGATGCAGGGATACGCGATCTCCTCCACCTTCCCCCAGCGGCCCATGCCCACCCGCGCGGCGACGGTGTCGTAGGCCTTCTTGGCCGCGGCGGGGTCCTGCTTGGTGAGCACGCCCAGGTAGCCCTCGGTCTCCACCGGGCCGGGAGCGATGCAGTTCACCCGCACCCCCTTGCGGCCCCACGCCATGCCGAGCTCGCGGGTGAAGGTGATCACCGCGGCCTTGGCCGCTCCGTAGTGCGACATCATGGTCGAGCCGTAGACGCCCGCGATCGAGGAGATGTTGATGATCGCGCCGCCGCCGGGCTGGTCCATCATCTGCTTGCCCGCCCACTTGCAGCCGAAGAAGGTCCCGTTGAGGTTGATGCCGACCACCGTGTTCCAGCCGTTGGCCGAGATGTCCTCGACCTTGGCCCGGAACGAGGCGCCCGCGTTGTTGACCATGACGTCGAGGCGCCCCATCTCCTTCACGGTGCGCTCGACCAGCGCCTTCACCTGGTCCTCCTGCCGGACGTCGACCGCCACGCAGAAGGAGCGGCGGCCCAGCTTGGTGATCTCCGCGGTCACCGGCTCCAGGTTCTCGAGCTTGCGGCTCGCGATCACCACGTCGGCGCCCGCGCGGGCGAACTCGAGCGCGATGGACTTGCCGATGCCCACTCCGCCACCGGTGACGATGGCGACCTTGCCTTCGATCGAGAACGGCGACGCGGCCATGACATCTCCATCCCCTCTCCCCTCAGGGAAGAGGGTGGGGGTGAGGGTTAGAGGTGAGGGGTCGAGGGTGAAGAGTGGGCTCCGGGACCGCGCGATTATACCCAGTCGCCGGGCGCCGCGCTCTCGAACGCCACCCGCGCCCCGGTGGCCGGATGCACGAAGGCGAGCCGCGTGGCGTGCAGGCACATCCGTCCCCCCGCGTGGCGCGGCCCCCCGTGGGCGACGTCGCCCACGATGGGCCAGCCCGCCTCCGCGAGCTGCACCCGGATCTGGTGGCGGCGCCCGGTGCCGAGCGAGAGCTCGAGCACGGTGCCCGCGCGGCGCGCGGAGAGGACGCGGTAGTGGGTGATGGCGACCCGTCCGCGCTCGGCGGACCGCACCCGGAGCATGCGGTCCTCCGCGAGCCGGCTCTCGAGCGTGCCCTGCTCGCGCGGCGGCCGGCCCTCGACCAGCGCGCGATAGACGCGCTCCACCGTGCGGGCCTCGAACTGGGCCTGGAGCGCGCGCTTGGCCGCCTCGGACTTGGCGAAGACGAGCAGCCCCGACGTCTCGCGGTCGAGGCGATGCACGATGAACGGCCGCTCGCCCCGGGCCGCGAGGTAATCCCAGAGGAGACGGTAGACGGTGCGCTCCCGCTCCCGCTCCCGCTCGGTGGCGATCGTGAGCAGGCCCCCGGGCTTCACCACCACCAGGATCGCGTCGTCCTCGTGCACCCGGCCGAGCCCGCGCGGAAATGGGACCGCCCCGGCACGCGTCCCGAGGGCCACCACCGCATCGGGCGGCAGCGCGAGGCGGCCGTCGCGGCACGGGCGACCGTCGACGGTGACGCGGCCGCCCGCGAGCCACTGCTTGAGGCTCCGGCCCGAGGCCTCCGGGTAGAGCGCGCGCAGCCGCTCCGCGAGGGTCACTCGCCGCGCAGGACGCCGAGCGGTCGCCGCGCGAGGAGGCGCCGCGTGCCGAGGATGCCGACCAGCAGCGCGAGTCCGGTGGCGGCGAGCACGCCGGCGGCGAGGGTACCGGGCGCCCACCGCCACGGCACGTCGAAGGCCCAGCGCAGCACCGCCCAGGCGAGGGCCGCCGCGAGGGCGCTGCCGGCCAGACCGCCCGCGGCGCCCAGCAGCGCGTACTCGACCGCGAACACGCGGGCCACGAATCCGCGGGTGGCCCCGAGCGCCTTCAGGATCACCGACTGGTAGAGGCGCTGCTGGCGCGTGATGGCGAGCGCCCCGGCCATGACCACCAGGCCCGCTCCCACGCTGAACGCGGCCACCAGCCGCACCGCCAGCGCGATCTGATCGAGCACCGCCCCGACCCGCTCGAGCACCTCGCGCACCGGGATCGCGGTGACGTTGGGCAGCGCGGCCACCACCGCGGACTGCAGGCGCCCCTCGTCCTCGGGCCGCGCGCGCACGGTGGCGATGAAGGTGGTGGGCGCGCCCTCCAGCGCGCCCGGGGAGAAGATCACGAAGAAGTTGGAGGAGAGGCTCCGCCAGTCGACGTGGCGGAGACTGCTGACGCGCGCGGTGATCGGCACCCCCTGGATGTCGAAGGTCAGCGTGCCGCCGAGACCGACCCCGAGCTGCCGGGCGATCTCCTCCTCGACCGAGATCAGGGGCTCTCCCCGGGATCCGGGCGCCGCGGCGCGCGCCGCCTCCTCCGGCGTCCACCAGCGCCCCGCCACCAGCGTGTTGTGACCGGGCGGGGTCGCGGCCCAGGTGAGCACGTACTCGCGGGTGAGATACCACGCGTCCTCGCGCCCGCTCCGCTCGCGAGGCGCGATCGGCTCGCCGTTGATCGCGGTCAGCCGCGAGCGCACCACCGGCGTCAGCTCGGCGGGGGCGGCCGCCCCGTGGGCCGCCACGAGCGCGGCGAACGTCTCGGCCTGATCGGGCTGGATGTCGATGAAGAAGAAGGCGGGAGCCTGGCCCGCCCCGCGGTCGACCAGCTCCGCGCGCAGGCTCCGGTCCAGCAGCGCGATCGAGACCACCAGCATCACCGCGAGCCCGAGCGAGATCAGCACCGGGCCCGCGTGGCTGCCCGGGCGGTGCAGGTTGGCCGCGCCCTGCCGCCACGCCGGCGCGCGCCACCGCACCCGGCGGGCCAGCGCGATCACCCCGCGGGCTCCCGCGGCCAGCAGCACCAGGGCCGCGCCGAGCCCGCCCGCGAAAAGGGCGCCGATCTTCCACGAGCCGGCCTGCCAGAGGGCGAGAGCGGCGAGGCCGGCCGCGATCGGCACCGTCGCGGCCCACGGGCGCCGGCCGACCAGCCGCGGCTCGATTTCGTGGCGGAGGATCATGGAGGGCGGCACCCGGCGGATCGCGAGCAGGGGCCAGAGCGCGTACAGAGCGGTCACCCCCACGCCCATCGCGACGCCGCGCAGCACCGCCCGGAGCGAGAACGCGAGCTCGATCTGGATGGGCAACAGACGCGTGAGCGCGGGCGCGAGCAGGGGCTGCACGAGGCTGCCGAGGATCGCGCCCGCGACGCTGCCGCCGAGCCCGAGCAGGAGCGTCTGCAGCAGGTAGGCGGCCAGGAGCGGCCGCGAGCCCGCTCCGAGCGCCTTCAAGATCGCGATCGAGGGGAGCTTCTCCTTCACGAACGCGCTCACGCTGACCGCCACCCCGATACCGCCCACCATGAGCGCCACCAGCCCGGTGAGCCCCAGGTACATCGTGAGCTGGTCCCAGAAGCGGCGGAGGCCCGGCTGGGCCTGCGCGTAGGTGTGTACGCGCTGGGCCGCGGGCAGCCGCGCGGCGAGGGCATCGCGGAACGCGGCGGGGTCCGCGCCGGCAGGCAGGCGGAAGAGCGTGCGATAGCGCACCCGGCTGCCCGGGCGGACGAGGCCGGTGCGGTCGAGGTCCTCGGCCGCGATCATCACCCGGGGGCCGAGGGAGAAGACGCCGACCGCGCGGTCCGGCTCCGTCACGATGCGGCCCGCGATGGTGAGGAGCGCGTCGCCGATCCGGAGGCGATCGCCGACCCGCAGGCCGAGGCGCGTCAGCAGCGAGTCGTGCACGAGGACGCGGCCGCCGCCGATCAGGCGGTCGAGCGGGCCGGCGGGATCGGTGACGAGCGTGCCGTAGAGGGGGTAGCCCCGCTCGACCGCCTTCAGCTCCACGAGCTGGGTCTCGTCGGGGCTCGCCTGCGCCATGGCCACCAGCTCGCGCACGCGGGTGACGGCGGGCGGGCCGCTCCCCGGCGCGGCGAGCGCGGCGGGGTCTTCGGGGAGCGGCTGGGTGGAGCGGATCTCCACGTCGCCGCCCATCAGCGACTTGGCCGAGCGGGCCACCGTCCGCTCCAGGCTGTCCGCGAAGCTGCCCACGCCGACGAGCGCGCTCACCCCGAGGGTGACGCAGGCCAGGAAGTACCCGAAGTGACGCCAGGCCCCGCGGGTCTCCCGCCACGCGAGCCCGAGGACGAAGCGCCTCACTCGTCGCTCACGATGCGGCCGTCGCGGAGCGTGACCACCCGGTCCGCGTGCGCGGCCAGCGCGGGGTCGTGGGTGACCAGCACCAGGGTGCGGCCGAGGCGGCGGTTGGCCCCCACCAGCAGGTCGATGATCTGCTTGCCGGTCGCGGAGTCGAGGTTGCCGGTGGGCTCGTCGGCGAGGAGCAGCGGCGGTCGCCGCGCGAGGGCGCGCGCCACCGCCACCCGCTGCTGCTCGCCACCCGAGAGCTGGACCGGATAGTGGTGGGCGCGCTCGGCGAGGCCCACCTCGGCGAGCAGGGCCCGCGCGCGCGCCTCCGCGTCGGCGTCGCCCGCCAGCTCGAGCGGCACCGCCACGTTCTCGAGCGCGGTGAGGGTCGGCACCAGATGAAACGACTGGAACACGTACCCCACGTGATCGCGCCGGAAGCGGGCGAGCGCGTCCTCGTCGAGCGCGGTGACCACCACGCCCGCGACCTCGATCCGCCCCGCGGTCGGCTGGTCGAGGCCCGCGATGAGGCCGAGCAGGGTGGACTTGCCGCTCCCCGACGGCCCCGCGATGGCCACGAACTGCCCGGCGGGCACCTCCAGCGACACGTCGGTGAGCACGTCGACGGCGCGCCCGCCGCTGGCGAGGCGCATGGAGAGTGACTGGACCCGGATCATCTCGGGATCCATGTTACCGGCGCCGGAAGGGCGCGGCGAGCGGCTCGCCCACGAACACGCCCTGGCCCGGCCACGCCACGCTCTTCCAGTACGCCTCGATCAGGCTCTCGCCGTGCGTGTAGCGCGCGATGACCACCGCCGGCTGGGGGAACTTCGCCGCGAAGTTGCAGGGCTCGATCACCGCGCCGTAGCTCGCGGTCGCGCCCGCGTCGAGCCAGCGCAGGGCGCTCATCTGGTCGGCGCCGTCGAGCACCCCGCCGGTGGAGGTGAGGTGATCCGCGATGGCCCCGGGCCGGAAGCGCAAGGTCTCGAGGCCGGCCACCGACTTCAGGCCCGTGAAGTAGAAGAGCACGTCGCGGACGTCGCGCAGCTCGTCCGCGTCCACGCGCCGCACCCGGATGGGCAGGGAGAGCGCGGTGACCTGCCCGTAGCGGGAGGCCCGGGCGTTGCGCGCCCGGTCGGAGGTGGAGAGCAGGTACGCGGTGCCGGGAGGGAAGGTGCCGTCGGCGGCCACCCCGCGGTCGATGGTCGCCTTCGCGTGCGCCACGCTCGACCCGGCCAGGAGCATCGCGGGCCGCACGTGCAGGTCGTGGAACGGAACCGCGCTGGGGGAGTCGAAGTAGGGGCTCGGGCGCGTGCGGCGACAGCCCTCGGCGCAGAACGCGGGGTCGAAGCCGAAGGCGAACGCGGTGGTCACCGACATGCACGCCACCCGGTAGGGGCGGGTCCACGCGAGCGCGAGCGCCTGCACCCCGGAGGGCAGCGCCGCCTCCACCCGGGCCCGGGCGGCCTCGAACGTCGGCCGGTCGATCTCGCCCTGCGCCGGCAGCGTGACGAAGACCACGTTGGCCCGCGGGATCCCGCGGCGCCGCACGTAGTAGTCGCCGATCTCCACGCTCGCGGGATCGGCGGTGTTGACCACCACGCCGAGCCGGGAGGCGTCGAGCGCGCGGGCGGCGGATGGTCCGGCGAGCCCGCCCGCGACCACGAGCGCACTCACCATGAGCATCAGCCGGAGGCGCCGCACGGCCCATACTACACTGACGTCATGCGCGGGCTCGTGACCCTGCTTCTGCTGGTGCTCCAGCTGGCCGCGTGCGCGCCCGCCCCCGCGGCGGAGGCGCCGGACCGGCCGGGCGCGCCGGTCATCGTGGCCTTCGGCGACAGCCTCACCGCCGGGCAGGGCGTCCCCGCGGACCAGACCTATCCCGCCCTCCTCGACGAGCGCCTGAAGAGGGAGGGATACCACTTCCGGGTCGTCAACGCGGGCGTGTCGGGCGACACGAGCGCGGGCGGCCTGCGCCGCGTGGACTGGGCCCTCCGTCTCAAGCCCGAGATCGTGATCCTCGAGCTGGGCGTCAACGACGCCCTCCGCGGCCAGAAGCTCGCCGCCATCCGCGCCAATCTCGACCAGATGATCGCGCGCTTCCAGGCCGCCGGCGCGCGGGTCCTGGTGGCCGGCATGCGACTGCCGCCCAACTACGGCGATCGCTACGCGGAGGACTTCCACCGTCTCTACGCGGAGGTGGCCCGCGCTCGCAACGCGCCGCTGATGCCCTTCTTCCTGGACGGAGTGGGCGCGGTGCCCCGGCTCAATCAGGCCGACGGCATCCACCCGACCGCGGAGGGATACGCCGTCGTGGTGGACCGGCTGTGGCCTTACCTGGTGCCGCTGCTGCAGCGGAGCGGGGGGTAGCGGGTTGCCAGAAACGCCTTTCCCGACTACCATATGGCCGTCTTCGGCGCGCTCCAAGCGCTGCGGGCCCCACAAGGGGAGCTCATGACCACACAGTCCGGGGAGTTCACGCTCGAGGCCAAGTACACCCAGGAGCGCGGACGGGTCTACCTGTCCGGCATCCAGGCTCTGGTCCGCCTGCCGCTCGACCACCACCGGGCGGACCTGCGCCGCGGCCTCAACACCGCGACGTTCATCTCCGGATATCGCGGCTCGCCCCTCGGGGGCTTCGACCAGACGCTGGAGCGCCTCTCGGTGCTGCTGAAGGCCCACGACGTGGTCTTCTCGTCCGGCCTCAACGAGGACCTCGGCGCCACCGCGGTGTTCGGCAGCCAGATGGCGGGGCTCTTCCCCAGGCCCCGCTACGACGGCGTCGTCGGCATGTGGTACGGCAAGGCCCCCGGCGTGGACCGCACCGGCGATCTCTTCAAGCACGCCAACTACGCCGGCGTGGGCAAGAACGGGGGCGTGCTCGCGCTGGCGGGGGACGATCCACTCTCGAAGTCCTCCACGCTGCCGAGCCACTCCGAGGTCGCGCTCTACGACGCGTTCATGCCCACGCTCTACCCGGGCAACGTGCAGGAGATCCTCGACCTCGGCCTGCACGGGTTCATGCTCTCGCGCACCTCGGGCCTGTGGGTGGGCTTCAAGATCGTCACCAACGTGGCGGACGAGGCGGGTACTGCGGAGGTGGACTCGGAGCGGGTGAGCCCGATCATCCCGACGGTCGAGCTCGACGGCAAGCCGTTCCAGCACCAGATCAACGTGAACCTGATCCCACCCTACGGCCTCGACATGGAGCGCACCATCCACCTGGCGCGCCTCGAGCTGGCCCGACGCTACGCCTACGAGAACAAGCTGAACCGCGTCACGGTGCCGACCCCCAACGCCTGGCTCGGCATCCTCACCTCCGGCAAGACCTACTACGACGTCCGCCAGGCCCTCGCCGAGCTCGGCCTCGACGAGGCCGCGCTGCGGCGCTACGGCATCCGCATCCTCAAGATGGGCATGCTGTTCCCGATGGAGCCCCGGATCGTCCGCGAGTTCGCCCGCGGGCTGCAGGAGATCCTGGTCGTCGAGGAGAAGCGCGCGTTCCTCGAGATGTTCGCCAAGGACGTGCTCTACGGCAGCTCCGACCGGCCGCAGGTGGTGGGCAAGCTCGACGAGGAGGAGCGGCCGCTCCTGCCTCCGATGGGCGAGCTGGACGCGGACCTGGTGGCCCGCGCGATCGCGAAGCGACTGGCCCGGCGCATCCGCATCGACTCGGTGGAGGCGCGCATCCAGCACCTCGACGAGCTGAAGCGCCGCCCCAAGCCCTTCACCCTGGCCCGCAGCGCCTTCTTCTGCTCCGGCTGCCCGCACAACCGCTCCACCGTGGTGCCGGAGGGCAGCGTGGCCGCGGCGGGCATCGGCTGCCACGGCATGGCGATGGGGATGGACCGCGGCATCATCGGGGTCACCCACATGGGCGCGGAGGGCGCGCAGTGGGTCGGCGTGGCGCCCTTCACCGAGACGCCGCACCTCTTCCAGAACATCGGCGACGGCACCTTCTTCCACTCCGGCGGGCTCGCGCTGAACTACGCGGTCGCCTCCGGAGTCAACATCACCTACAAGATCCTCTACAACGGCGCGGTGGCGATGACCGGGGGCCAGAACGCGGCGGGCGCGCTCTCGATCCCCGCGCTCAGCCGGCGGCTCGAGGCGGAGGGCGTCAAGAAGATCATCATCACCAGCGACGACACCACCAAGTACTCGGGCACCTCGATCGCGGGCAACGCGGAGGTGTGGCACCGCGACCGGCTGCTCGAGGCGCAGGCGGTCCTGGCCGCCACCCGCGGCGTCACGGTGCTCATCCACGACCAGCACTGCGCGGCGGAGAAGCGGCGGCTACGCAAGCGCGGCAAGATGGTGGACCCGCAGACCCGGGTGTTCATCAACGAGCGCGTGTGCGAGGGCTGCGGCGACTGCGGCAAGAAGTCCAATTGCCTCTCGGTGCAGCCGATCGACACCGAGTTCGGCCGCAAGACCGCCATCCACCAGTCGTCCTGCAACAAGGACTACTCGTGCCTGCTCGGCGACTGCCCGTCGTTCCTGACCGTCGAGGGCGCGGGGGCGGTGGCCAGGCGCGAGCGGCGGCTGACCCCGCTCGACGCCGAGCTCCCCGAGCCGGCCCTCAAGGTGCCGAGCGAGGGCTTCGCGCTGCACATGATGGGCATCGGCGGCACCGGGGTCGTGACCATCAACCAGATCCTGGGCACCGCGGCCCTGCTGGACGGCCGCCACGTGCGCGGGCTCGACCAGACCGGGCTCAGCCAGAAGGGCGGGCCGGTGGTCTCCGATCTCAAGATCGCCTCCGCGCCGATCGAGTCCGCCAACAAGGTCTCGGCGGGCGCGGCGGACCTCTACCTCGGCTTCGACCTGCTGGTGGCGACCGATCCCAACAACCTGGACAAGGCGGAGTCGGGGCGGACCATCGCGGTGGTGTCGACGAGTCAGATTCCCACCGGCCAGATGGTGGTGGACACCGCGGTGCACTTCCCGGAGCTCAGCAGCATGCTGATGAGCATCGACCGGGTGACCCGCAAGGACCCCAACGTCTACCTGGACGCGCAGGCCATGGCGGAGGCCCTCTTCGGCGATCACATGGCGGTCAATCCCATCCTGCTGGGCGCGGCGTACCAGGCGGGGGCGCTGCCGATCTCGGCCGCCTCGATCGAGAAGGCGATCCGGCTCAACGGGGTCTCGATCGAGATGAACCTGCTCGCGTTCCGCTGGGGGCGGATGGCGGTCATCGACCGGTCCCAGGTCGAGAGCGCGGTCGCGCAGGCCACCGCGCGCCCGCTGGAGCAGGCGCCGGTGCTGAGCGCGGAGGCCCAGGCCCTGGTGGACCGGACCGGCGCCACCGCCGAGCTGCGGCGCCTGCTGGAGATCCGGGTGCCGGAGCTGATCGCGTACCAGGACGCGGCCTACGCGGGCGAGTACGTCGACTTCGTGGCCCGGGTGGCGGAGGTGGAGGCGGAGCGCGCGCCCGGCCAGCGCGGGCTGGCGGAGGCGACCGCGCGCTACCTCTACAAGCTGATGGCGTACAAGGACGAGTACGAGGTGGCGCGGCTCCACCTCGACGCGGCGGTGCGGGCGCAGCTCGACGGCAAGTTCGGCCCCAACGTCAAGACCTACTGGCACCTGCACCCGCCGCTCCTGCGCGCGCTGGGCCTCAAGAAGAAGATCCGTCTCGGGGCCTGGTTCACGCCCTTCTTCCGGATCCTCGCGTCGATGAAGGGACTCCGGGGCGGTCGCCTCGACGTCTTCGGCCGCGCCGAGATCCGCAAGATCGAGCGCGCCCTGATCGGCGAGTACCGGCAGCACCTCGAGACCGCCCTCGTGCGCCTGAGCCCGGTCACCCACGACCTGGCCGTGAAGCTCGCCGAGCTGCCGGACGAGATCCGCGGGTACGAGCACGTGAAGATGGACAACGTCGCCCGGTTCCGGGAGCGGGCGCAGCAGCTCATCGCGCAGATCAACTGAACGGGAGGGCACTCAAGGGTGAGACCACTTCTGCTTCTCGGTGTGGCCGCAGTGCTGGCGGGATGCGCGAGCGCGCCGGGTGACCGGGGCCCGCTCTCCGCGGGCGCGGAGCTCAAGGACAAGGAAGGCAAGCAGGTCGGGGCGGCCACACTGATCGAGACCCCGGAGGGCGTGCGGATCGCGGTGACCGGCTACCGGCTGCCTCCGGGCAGCCACGGGCTGCACATCCACGCGGTGGGCCTCTGCGAGCCCCCCGAGTTCACCTCGGCGGGCGCGCACCTCAACCCGACCGGCAAGCAGCACGGCCGGCTGAATCCGGCCGGGCCGCACGTGGGCGACCTGCCGAACCTGGTGATCGCCGCCTCCGGCGAGGGCGGCATCGACGTCACCACCAAGGCCTTCACCCTGAGCCGGAGCCCGGTCACGCTGCTGGGCGACAAGGGCACGTCGCTGGTGATCCACGCCAACGCCGATGACGAGAAGACCGATCCCACCGGCAACAGCGGAGGGCGCATCGCCTGCGGCGTGATCACCAAGTAGCGCGCGCCGCCGTCGCACCGCGAGGGCCAGGTCCACGACCTGGCCCTCGCTCCTTTTCCCTCCGCGTCGCCGGCCGCCGTCCCGGAGAGCGTCGGGACGGGTCACCCAGTAAGGACAACCCCTATCCGCGTTGACAAGCCTTCCGGGCGCTGCCTAGTATCGCGCGCGTCGGACGTCGCGGCGCGCTCCCGAAGCGGAAACGGAGGTGAGATGGCCACGCGGCTGCTGGTCACGAGCGCCGGAACCGGTCCCAGCAACAACCTGATCCGCAGCCTCCGGGCCGGGGAGCCCGCGCTCACCATCCTCGGCGGTCACGACGATCCGTTCGTGCTGCAGGGCTCCGCCGCCGATCGCCGCTACCTGCTGCCGTCCGCGTCGACCCCGGCGGGGTGGGCGCGCGCGCTCGCGCGCATCGCGAGCCGGGAGGCGGTCGACCTCGTCATTCCCGTCACCGACGCCGACACCGCCGCGCTCTCGCGGCACCGGACCCGCTTCGGGCGGCGCCTCTTCCTCCCGCGCGCGACGCTCGTCGACCTCTGCACCGACAAGGACCGCTTCGCGGCGCGCCTGACCGCCCTCGGCCTGCCGGTCCCGGCCACCGCGCGGGTGCGGGCCCTGCGCGAGATCGACGCGCTGTTTCGCCGCCTCGCGGGGCCGGGGGGCGGGCCCCTCTGGTGCCGGGTGCGGCGCGGCGCGGGCTCGCTGGGCGCGACGCAGGTGGCCACCGCGGCCCAGGCCCGGAGCTGGATCGGCTACTGGCGCGACGTGCGCGGGGTGCCGGTGGACGCCTTCACCCTCAGCGAGTACCTGCCGGGGCGCGATCTCGGCTGCCAGAGCGTGTGGCGGGACGGCCGCCAGCTCCTGACCAAGACCTACGAGCGGCTCTCGTACCTGGCGAGCGGCACGCAGGCCTCCCCGCTGTCGTCGGTGCCGGCCCTGACCAAGACGGTGCGTGAGCCCGAGATCGCGGCCCTCTGCGCCCGCGTGATCCGCGCGCTCGATCCGCGGGCCTCGGGCGTCTTCGGCGTCGATCTCAGAGAGGATCGCCACGGGGTGGCGCGGGTGACCGAGATCAACGCGGGGCGCTTCTCCTCCACCACCAACCTGCTCGACCTCACCGGCAAGCACAACATGACCGCGGTGTACCTGCGGGCCGCGCGGGGCGAGCGGGTGGAGCTGGAGGACGAGTACGACGTGGCGGAGTACCACTACCTGCTGCGCGACATCGACGCGCCGCCCCGCATCCTGCGAGAAGAGGAGTTCTTCGACGGAGTGACCGACGCGAGGGAGCCAACCTCAACCGGGAGAGGACCCACATGCTGATTCACGTCGTGCAGGCCACCAAGCAGGGCCGGACCTACATCGTGTTCGCGGCCACCCCGAAGAGCCCCGAGACCCGCGCCCTGCTGGCCCAGTTCAAGAAGGGAGTGCGGACGGTTGAAAGGAGATGGAGAGCGGCCGCGACCCGCGCCCGGAAGCGCGAGGCGGCCCGTGCCAAGAAGGCCCGCAAGCGGTCTCGCTGACCGCGTCGTCCTCGGCCCGGGCCTCGGCCCGCACGCGGTGGAGGCGGTTCAGCTCGAGCTGCGCCGTCTCGCCCGCGCCTGCGGGCTCGAGATCACCGCGCTGCGGGTGGTGACGGAGACGGACCGCCGGGGGACGCGGCCGCCTCTCGCTCGGCCCGCGCCTCGGCGACCCAGTACGACATCCCGAGCGCGCTGAAGGCGTCCTCCGCCGTCACCAGGCTGGCCGCGGCCAGCGCGGGCCGGCCGAGGCGCGCGTGCAGCCGCCCCAGCCCGAGGTGGCAGCGCGCGGCCAGCGGGCGCATCGAGAGGTCCTCGGCGAGGCCGAGGGCCTGGGCGTAGAGCGCTTCGGCCTCGCCTCGCGGGCCGCCCGGTCCCGGGGCTCCGATCTCGGCCAGCAGCCGCAGCGCGTACGCCTCGTGGCTGCGCTCCTTGTGGGCCCGCGCCAGGTCCAGCGCGTGCTGCGCGATCACGCTCGCGTCGGTGAGGCGGCCCGCCAGCCGGTAGGCGTCGCCCAGCTGCAGCAGCAGCATGGCGTGACCGCCCGCGCGCCGCATCGAGCGGGCCTGGTCCACCGCCTGCTCCAGGAGGCGGATGGCGTCCACGTGACGGCCGGTGAGCGCGTAGGCGGGGCCGAGCGAGGCGGCGAGGACCGGCAGGGCGATGGGCAGGTTCAGGCTGCGCGAGAGCGCCAGCCCCTCCTCCAGCACCTCGATCGCGCGCGCCAGCGCGCCCTCCAGCAGGTGCAGGGTGCCCGCGCCCCCGCAGGCGAAGATCAGGCTGTAGTGCTGGTCGGCCGCCCGCGCCAGGGTGATTGCCTCCTCGGCGTGGGCCCGGCCCGCGTCGAACTCGCCCAGCTCGGCCAGGAAGTGGGCCAGGGAGCTGCGCGCGAAGACGGGGAGGAGCCCGTTCACGCTCCAGTTGTGGTGAATCAGGTGCTCGGGTATCGAGGCCACCGTGCGGGTCAGGATGTCGACCGCCTTGCGGTAGTGGCCGATCGCCCCGTGCGCCGAGCCCAGGAAGAGATTCGCCACCACCCACAGGGTGGAGTTGGGCTGCCACCGCGCGATGTCGAGCGCCTTCTCGCCGGACTCGATGGCCCGGTCCGGCTCGCCGGTGAGACGGAAGTACTGGCTCATGAACGCGAACACCTGGCCGAGCCGGCGCCGATCGTCGAGGCCGGTCGCGAGCGCCTCCGCCTGGCGCAGGTGCTCGAGGATGCGCTCGAAGTCGCCGAGGGCGTGCAGCGAGTTGCGGAAGTCCAGGCGCAGGTCGATGGCCCGCTCGGTGGCCTCGCGCCCGCGCGGCTGGCGGGCCAGGATCTCGAGCGCCTGCTCGAAGCAGGCCACCGCCTGGCGGTGGGCGGAGTGCTCGGCCGCCTTGATGCCGGCGCGATGCGCGTACTCGAGCGCCTTGTCCCACAGCTCGCCGCGCAGGGAGTGGTGGGCCAGCCGCTCGACGTGATCGGCGAGCCGCTCGGGGTTGATCTGCTCGATCACCGCCACGATGCGGGCGTGGATCTCGCGCCGCTCCGCGGGCGGGATGCCGCCGTAGGCCACCTCGTGGGTGAGGGCGTGCTTGAAGGTGTACTGGCCGTCGACCCCGACCTCGTAGAGGAACTCCGCCGCGCGCAGTCGGTTCAGGAGCAGGCGCAGCTCCTCCTCGCGCGCGCCCGCGAGCGCGGCCAGCACCTCCACCGGCACCGTCTTGCCGATGGCGGCCGCGGACTGCAGCAGCCGGCGCTCGCGATCGGGCAGGCGGTTGATGCGGGCGCGGAGGACCTCCTCCACGGTGTCCGGCACCGTGATGTCCTCGGACGGCCCGCTCTGCTCGCGCACGGTGCGCGCGAGCTCCTCGAGGAAGAGGGGATTGCCCTCCGCCTTGCTCACGATCCGCTCGCACACCGGATCGGCGAGCCGCTCGCGGGAGAGGAAGCCGCCCAGCACGCTGCGGCTGTCCTCCGGACCGAGGGGCTGGAGCGCGATCTGGGTGAGGTGCGTCCGCTCGAGCGACGGGGGCCAGTACCCGGGCCGGTAGGTCACGATCAGGAGCAGCGGCACCCCCTCCACGGACTGGAACATCTCGCCCAGCGCCTCGGAGGAGGCGTCCATCCAGTGGATGTCCTCGATGGCGATGATGAGGGGCCGCTCCCGCGCCGCGCCGAGGCACATCTGGCGCAGGATCTGGGTGGTCCGCACCTGGATCCCGTCGGCGCGGTAGGTGTCGAGGCTCTCGGTGCCCTCCTTGATGCCGACGAATCGGAGCAGGAAGGGCAGCGCGCTCTCCGGGTCGATGCCGACGCGCGCCAGTGACTTGTGGAGCTTGGCCGTCACCACCGCGGGCGAATCGCTCTCCCGGATGCGGCAGGCGGCCCGGAGGATCTCCAGCACGGGCAGGAACGGGATGGAGGTGCCGTAGGAGAGACAGTGCCCCTCCACGTAGGTGACCGCCTCGCCGCGCAGGGCCTGCCGGAACTCGTAGAGGAGGCGCGACTTGCCGATGCCCGCCTCGCCCACCACGCCCACGACCTGGCTCCGGCCCGCCCGGGCCGAGGCGAGCCGGCTCCCGAGCAGCTCCAGCTCCTGCCGGCGCCCCACGAAGCCCGCCATCTCGCCCTCGAGGCCGAGGCCTCGCCCCTCCCGCCCGCGGAGGTAGTGCAGGACCCGCGACCCGGACTCGTGGCGCTCGACGCCGAAGCGCCGCGCGAGGAACGGCACCGCCGCCGAGCTCGCCACGATGCTGCCGGGCCGCGCGGCGGCGAGGAGGGGATCGAGCACCAGCCACTCCACCCGCTTGGCCGTCGCGTCGATCTGAATCTCGGCGCCGAACTGGCCGACCTGCACCTGGCCCACGTGGATCGCGGTGGTCACCGTGAAGGGCTCGCCATCGCGGCCGCGCGCCGCCGCGTTCTGCATCGCCATCGCGGCGTGGGCCGCGCGGCGCGGCGCGTCCTCGATGGGGTCCATCCCGAAGACCGCGCCCACCGAGGTGGGGCTCAGCTCGTCGATGCGGGCCCCGAACGACTTGAGCTTGTCCAGGATCACGTCGAGGGCGGGGCCCTTGTCGCTCCAGTCGAGCACCGCGCGCAGCAGCGTGACCCGCCGGGAGTCCCAGCGGATCGCGGAGGACGGCGGCGCGGCGGCCGCGGGGGAGGGGCGCGGCTCCGCGGGCCCGGAGGCGCCCGCGCGCCCGTTGGCGGCGCGCCGGCCGCGGGTGGGCGCGGCGTCCGGGCGCAGGCCGAGCTTCTCGATGCGGGCGCGCACCGTGTTGCGGGTGATGCCGAGCATTGCCGCGGTCCGCGAGATGTTCCATCCGGTCTGGGCCAGAGTCGCGCGCAGGTGCTCGCGGACCGCGTCGTCCAGCGAGCCGGAGGGCGAGAGGGAGGCGGCCGCCGGCCCCGACTCTTCGAGCGCGCCCGCGGGCAGCTCCAGCACCTCCGCGCCGACGTCCGGCCCGTCGGTCAGGAGCGCGACCCGCTCCAGCACGTTGCTCAGCTCGCGCACGTTCCCCGGCCAGTCGTGGGCCAGCAGCCGCTGCTGGGCCTCGGAGGACAGGGTCTTGGGGGGCAGCCCGTAGTCCGCGCAGACGCTCGCCAGGAGGTGCTGGGCGAGGAGGATCACGTCGCGCCCCCGCTCCCGCAGAGGGGGCAGGCGCAGGGACACGACCCCGAGCCGGTGGTAGAGGTCCTCGCGGAAGCGGCGCTCGCGGATAGCGGTCTGGAGGTTCTCGTTCGTGGCGCTGACGATCCACGCGTCGGCCGGCTCGGAGTGGGTGCCGCCCAGCCGGCGCACGGTGCGCGCCTCGATCACGGTCAGCAGCTTGGCCTGCAGCGGCTCCGGCAGCAGGCCGACCTCGTCGAGGAAGATGGTGCCCTGGTGCGCGGTCTGGAAGAGGCCGGGTTTCGCGCGTCGCGCGTCGGTGAAGGCGCCCCGCTCGTAGCCGAACAGCTCCGACTCGAGCAGCGCCTCCGGGATCGCCGCGCAGTTCAGCGGGACGAACGCGCGCGCCGCGCGCGGGCCGGCCCGGTGGAGCACGCGCGCCACGAGCCCCTTGCCGCTTCCGGTTTCCCCTTCGAGCAGGATCGCGGGAGGTCGGCGCCCGGAGAACGGGCGCGAGAGCAGACGACGGATGGTGTCCCGGACCGCCTCGATCGCCGGGCTCTCGCCGAGGAGCTCGCTGAACGGGTCCACCATCGAGAGGAAAGATGACCGACGGAGCCCCTACTGGTCAAGTTGCTGGTCAAGGCTTTACCAGTGGGCAGGCGGAAACAATCACTCGATCCTGCAACTTATTGAATACACGTATCTTTATGCTGGCACCCGGCTTGCCCATGTGTAGGGACATGCCCTTAGAGCATGTGCTAGAGCATCTACTCGGCTTCCTCGTCGCCCGATCTGGAGAGGAGGTTCTCATGCCCGCCCGGTCGACTCACTCCACCGTACCGGCCATCGCACCGGCCTCGACGACGCGCCCGCTTGGCTGGACACCGTCCCGCCTCCGCCCGGCGAACGGCGGTGCCACGGTCGGGCATCTCAGGGAGGCGCGCCGATCGTCGCTCACGGCACTGCGCGCGGATCCACGGCAGGCCGTCGAGCAGGACTTCATCCGATGCCTAGTCTGTGGCAGCGCGTTCCGGCAGCTCACCAACACGCACCTGCGCGTCCACGGCATGAGCGCGGAGGTCTACAAGCGCCAGTTCGGCTACAACCGGGGCCGCCCGCTGATGTGCCTCGCGCTGCAGCGGCTCTACACCGAGCGGGCGGTGAAGATCGGCCTCGCCTCCCGCATCCGCCAGCGGCCGATCCTCGTCCGGCCGGAGCTCCGCCGCCGCGGTGGGGCGCGCACCATCGCGCTCGAGGAGGCCCTCACGCGGCGCGAGGTCCGCGGGCGCGGACGGGTCCGCACGACCTAGCCCGCCCGCATCGATGGGGCGGGCGGCCGGAGCCATCTCGGGCCGGCCGCCAGGTCCCGCCACGGTCCTCCCCGGACCCCGCTTCATGCTTCCGGCTTGACGCGGTGCATGACCCCGGCAGTGGAAGGGTTGTCGGACCACCGACGATGCCGTATATTTTGCGAGGGTTTCCCCGCCACCATTCGTGAATTTCCGTTCCGGCCGAGCAGCCGGATCAAGGAGACGAGGACCATGACGCGTTCTACCCGCATCGTCGCGCTCGCGATGTCCCTGGGGCTGGCCGCCGCCTTCGCCGGCGCGGCGCCGGCGTCGGCCCAGGCCCCGAAGTACGGCGGACACCTGAACCTCATGCAGCGCGAGGACCTGTCGCAGGGCTTCGCGGTCCACGAGACGTCGACGATCGCGACGTCGTTCCCGTCGATGCCGTGCTTCAACAACCTGGTGGTGTTCGATCAGTCCAAGCGGGCGGAGACGGTCGACAACCTGGTGGGCGAGCTGGCCGAGAAGTGGTCGTGGCAGGACAACTACAGAAACCTCGTGTTCTTTCTCAGAAAGGACGTCAAGTGGCACGACGGCCAGCCCTTCACCTCGAAGGACGTGAAGTTCACCTTCGACATGGTGCGCGAGGCGCCCGAGGCGGCGGCCAAGCTCCGGATCAACCCGCGGAAGGACTGGTACACCAACGTCGAGAAGATCGAGGCCCCCGACCCATACACGGTGGTCTTCCACCTGAAGCGCCCGCAGCCCGGGCTCCTGGTGATGCTCGCCTCCGGCTACAGCCCGGTCTACGCCGCGCACGTGAACCCCGCCTCCTACCGCACCGGCTGCATCGGGACGGGTCCGTTCAAGCTGAAGGAATGGCGGAAGGGCGAGTTCGTCGACTACGTGAAGAACACCGACTATTTCATGAAGGGCCGCCCCTACCTCGACACGCTCCGCTACGTGGTCATCAAGGAGCGGGGCACCCGAACCGCCGCCCTGCAGGCGGGACAGCTCGACGTCTCGTTCCCGGGTGAGACCACCAAGACCGCGGCCGAGCAGCTCAAGAAGGCGGTGCCCGGCCTCGTGATCACCCCGGTGGCCCAGGCGGTGAGCGACAACATCATCCTGAACACCAAGAAGCCGCCCTTCGACAACCCGAAGGTGCGGCTCGCGGTGTCGTACGCGATCGACCGCCGGGCCCTGATCTCCGCCGTGCATCAGGGCGGCGCGGTGCCGGGCGCGTCCCAGCAGCCCAAGCCCTACGGGGTCTGGGGCCTGCTCGAGAAGGACCTGCTCGCGCTGCCCGGCTACGGCAAGCCCGCGGACATGAAGGCGCACGCCAAGAAGCTGCTGGCCGAGGCGGGGATCACCCCGCAGAACCCGCTGCGAGTCGAGATGAGCACCCGGGCCATCGCGATGTACGTGGACCTGGCCTCGTTCGTGATCAACGAGCTGAAGCAGGTGGGCATCGAGGCCACCCTGAAGCAGGTGGAGACCGCGCAGTGGCATCCCATGGCGACCCGCGGCGAGTACCAGATCGGGGCCAACCTGACCGGCCTCGGGGTGGACGAGCCCGACGCGAACTACTACGAGAACTACGCGTGCGGCTCGCCGCGGAACTACAGCCAGTACTGCAGCGAGGAAGTGATGAAGATGATCGAGCAGCAGTCCCAGGAGCTGAACCCGCAGAAGCGGCTCGCCCTGGTGAGCGCGCTGCAGAAGAAGGTGGAGGCGGACGCGGCCCGGCCGCTGCTCGACTGGCGCCTCGACTACTTCACGGTGTGGCCGCACGTGAAGGGGCTGGTGCCACACGACAACATCTACAACTTCGGCCGCATGGCCGACGTGTGGCGGGACAAGCAGTAGGAGGTCGTCCGTCTTCGTGAAGACGTACATCGCGCAGCGGCTGGGCATCGGGCTCCTGACCCTGCTCGGCATGTCGATCGTCATCTTCGGCATGCTGCGCCTGGCCCCGGGCGATATCGTCGACATCCTGTTCTCCACCGGCGGGTACGTGAACCCGTCGGAGCGGGCCGCGATCGAGAAGGAGCTGGGACTGGACCGCCCGGTGTGGGTGCAGTACGTGGAGTGGATCCGCCAGATCGTGACCGGCGATCTCGGCAAGTCGTATCGCTACGACCTGCCCGCGTGGGAGATCATCCGCCCGCTCATCCCGGTCACCCTCGAGCTGGCGGTGCTCTCCCTCATCGTGGCGGTGGCGCTCGGCGTCCCGCTGGGCGTGATCAGCGCGGTCCGCCAGGACACCGGGCTCGACTACGCGCTGCGCGTGTTCAGCCTCGCCGGCCTCAGCATGCCCTCGTTCTGGCTCGGCATGGTGATCATCCTGAGCCTGGTCGCGTGGCTCGGCTGGATCCCTCCGGTGACCTACGTCTCTCCGCGGGAGAACTTCTGGCTCCACGCGGTGCAGTTCACGCTACCCGCCCTTGCGGTGGGCTACCGCTCCTCGGCCCTGATCATGCGCATCACGCGCTCGTCGCTGCTCGAGGTGATGCGCGAGGACTACATCCGCACCGCGCGGGCCAAGGGCCAGTCGGGCCGGGTGGTCATCTGGCGCCACGCGCTGCAGAACGCGATCCTCCCGGTGGTGACCGTGATCGGCATCGAGTTCGCGTTCCTCATCGGCGGCCTCGTGGTGACCGAGACCGTCTTCAACCTGCCCGGGGTCGCGCGCTTCCTGGTGGAGGCGATTCTCTGGCGCGACTATCCGATCGTGCAGAACCTGGTGATGTTCATCGCGATCGTGGTGATCCTCTCGAACCTCTTCGTGGACATGCTCTACGGCTTCCTCGACCCGCGGGTGCGCTATGGCCACTAGGCCGCTCGGGGTCGAGGTGCCGGGGGTGGCCCTGGCCCTGCGCCGGCCGGGGGCGTGGACGGTGCTGGCGCGGTTCTGCCGCAAGAAGCCGCTCGGCGCGATCGGCGGCTTCCTGATGCTGGTCATCCTGTTCACCGCGGTGTTCGCCAACCAGCTGCAGACCCACGACCCGATCGCCACCGACGCGGGCCAGAGCCTGGCCCGTCCGGGGGCCGACCACTGGCTCGGCTCCGACCACCTCGGCCGCGACATCTACTCGCGCATCGTCCACGGGGCGCGGGTGTCGCTGATCGTGGGGCTCGCCTCCACGCTCCTGGGCTCGGTCCTGGGCGGCGTCATCGGCCTGCTCTCCGGGTACGTGGGCGGCAAGACGGACCTGATCACCCAGCGGGTGATGGACATCCTGCAGGGCCTGCCCCTGCTGGTGCTCGCCCTCGTGATGTCGGCCGCCCTCGGTCCCTCGATCCCCAACGTGGTGATCGCGATCTCGATCCCGATCATCCCGCGCGCGGCCCGCGTGATCCGGGCCAGCGTGCTCTCGATCCGGGAGATGCAGTACGTGGAGGCGGCGCGCGCGGTGGGCCTGCGCCACCTGCGCATCGCCTTCCGCCACATCCTCCCCAACACCGTCGGCCCCTTCATCGTGCTCTGCACCGCGCAGCTCGGCAGCGCCATCCTGGTCGAGGCCGCGCTGTCGTTCCTGGGCCTGGGTGTGCCGGAGCCGTATCCGTCGTGGGGCCGCATGCTCTCGGTCTCCGCCGCGGAGTACGCGCAGAAGGCGCCGTGGCTCGTGCTGTTCCCCGGCCTCGCGATCAGCCTGGCCGTCTTCGGCTCGAACCTGCTGGGCGACGCGCTCCGCGACACGCTGGATCCGCGCCTGCGCGGCGCCTGACCAGACATCCCTCTCCCCGGGGGAGAGGGCAGGGTGAGGGGGTTTCCCATGGCTAGCGCTGCCGACGACCTCTGCTGGATGCCCGCGTCCGAGATGGCGCCCGCCATCAAGCGCCGCAAGATCTCCCCCGTCGAGGTCATGACCGCGGTGCTGGCCCGCATCGAGCGACTCAACCCGCGCCTGAACGCCTTCGTGACCCTGACCGCCGAGCACGCCATGAAGGCGGCCCGCGCCGCGGAGCGCGCGGTGGGCAAGAAGGGGGCGCGTCTGGGCCCGCTGCACGGGGTGCCGTTCTCCACCAAGGATCTCGTGATCACCCGCGGCGTCCGCACCACGTTCGGCACGCGGCTCTTCGCGGACAACGTGCCCGCCGAGAGCGCGCCGATGGTGGAGCGGATGGAGGCGGCGGGGGCGATCCAGCTCGGCAAGACCAACACCCCGATGATGGGCTGGATCGGCGCCACCCACAACCTGCTCTTCGGGCCCACCCGCAACCCGTGGAACCTCGACCGCACTCCGGGCGGCTCGAGCGGCGGGGCCAGCGCCGCGGTGGCCGCGGGCCTGGGTCCGCTCGCCATCGGCACCGACGGGGGCGGCTCGATCCGCATCCCGTCCTCGCTGGCCGGCATCTACGGCATCAAGCCCACGTTCGGGCTGGTGCCGATCTACCCGTTCAGCGCCGCGTGGGGTCTCTCCCACATCGGGCCCATGACGCGCACCGTGGCCGACGCGGCGCTGATGCTCGACGTCAGCGCGGGGCCGGACGCCCGCGATCCGTTCTCGCTCCCCGGCCCGCGCCCGGGCTACGTGAAGGCGCTGAAGGGCGGGGTGAAGGGCCTGAAGGTGGCGTGGAGCGCGGACCTGGGCTTCGCCAAGGTCGTCGATCCCGAGGTGTCCGCCGCGTGCGCCCGGGCCGCCCGGCGCTTCCGCGAGCTGGGCTGCCGCGTGGAGGAGGTCGCGCCCGGGTGGCCGAGCCCGCACGCGGCGTGGCGGACCATGTTCCTGGGCGGCATCGCGGCGCGGCTGGGCCCGGCCCTGCGCGACCGCGCGGAGGACATCGACCCCGGGCTGCGCGCCATTGCGGAGGAGACACGCGGCTGGAGCCCGACCCAGTTCGTCCAGGCCTGGTTCGACCGGCTGGCGTGGGAGGAGCATCCGCGCCGCCTCTTCGAGCGCTACGACCTGCTGCTGACCCCGACCATCGCCTGCGCCGCGTTCAAGGTGGGCCTCGACGGCCCGCCCGAGATCGCGGGGACGCCGACCGGGATCTACGACTGGATCCCGTTCACGTACCCGTTCAACATGACCGGGCATCCCGGAGCCTCGGTGCCGTGCGGGTTCACCAAGGAGAAGCTCCCCATCGGCCTGCAGATCCTGGGCCGGCGATTCGAGGACGCCACCGTGCTGCGCGCCTCGGCCGCCTTCGAGGCCGCCGCCCCCTGGGCTCATCTCCGGCCGCCGCTCGACTGAGCCCACCTCCCGGGACCTGAGCCCGCCGACGCGGAGCTGAGCCCGCCGGCACGCGGCGGAGCTCGGCCGCCGTCCACCGCGCGATACCCGGCTCCGTTCCGCGGCGCCCCGAAAGTCTGGCATTGCGAGCGCGCCTGCCTCCCGCGACGCTCGCGGGGTGCGCGCCCGGACCGCCGGCTACTCGCTGGTCGACCTGCTGGTGGCGCTCGCCGTCGGCGGCGGGCTCATGGCCTCGAGCCTGGGCCTGCTCCATCTCGGCCTGCGGGCCTGGCTGTGGGGCTCGGCGCGGGTGTCGGCCCAGCAGTCGGCGCGCTACGCGCTCGAGCGCATGGCCAGCGAGCTACGCGAGGCGGGCTACGATCCCACCGTCGCCGGCATCGCGCCGGTCCTGGTGGCGGAGCCGACGCGCATCGTGTTCCAGCGGGATCTGAACGGCAACGGGGTGGTGGACCCGACCCGCGAGCGGGTGACCTACCTGCTGCGGCCCGGCGAGCGGATCCTCCGGCGAGACGCGGGCGGGGGAGCGCAGCCGGTCATCGAGGAGGTCCGCGAGCTGCGCCTCTCGTATCTCGATCGCACCGGCGGGCCCACCGCCGATCCCGCCGCGGTGACCGCGGTGCGCATCCGGATCGAGGTGGGCGAGCTCGGGTCCGCGGTGGTGGTGGAGACGCAGGCCACCCTGCGCAACCTGCTCTGGTAGGCCGCGCGGGCTCTGGTAGAATGCGCGCGTGTCTCGCCGATTCCTCCTGCTGGTCCTGCTGGTGACCGCGCTGCCGCTGGCGCCGCTCGGGTGCGAGACGGTGCCCTACACCGGCCGCCGCCAGCTTCAGCTCGTCTCGGCCGACGAGGAAGCCAAGATGGGAGTGCAGTCCTACCAGGAGATCACCGGCAAGGCGCCGCTCTCCACCGACGGGCAGGCCAATGCGCTGGTCCAGCGCGTCGGCAGCCGCATCGCGGCGGTCACCGACCTCAAATACCAGTGGGAGTTCAAGCTGATCGCGGACGACAAGCAGGCCAATGCCTTCGCGCTCCCCGGGGGCAAGGTTGCGGTCTACACCGGGATCCTGCCGATCACCCGCGACGAGAGCGGGCTGGCGGTGGTGCTCGGGCACGAGATCGGCCACGTCCTGGCCCACCACGGCGGGGAGCGGCTCAGCCAGCAGATGGGCGTGCAGACCGCGACCCAGCTGCTCGCCGGCATGGCCAGCAGCAACCCGGCCACCGTGCAGCTGGTGAGCGCCGCGCTCGGCGCCGGCGCCCAGGTGGGCGTGATGCTGCCGTGGAGCCGCCAGCAGGAGTCGGAGGCCGACCACATCGGCCTGATCCTGATGGCCAAGGCCGGGTACGACCCGCACGCCGCGGTCGGCCTCTGGCAGCGCATGCAGGAGGCCGCGAAGGGCCAGCGGCCCTCGGAGTGGCTGTCGACCCACCCCGCGGAGGCGACCCGGATCGAGCAGATCCAGGGGTGGCTGCCCGAGGCCCTGCAGTACTACAAGAAGTAGCCTCCCGGGTCCGCCCACCACCCCCCTCCGCCTACCTGAGGTAGCCCCCATCCGGACCACCCCCAACGGGTGGGCTGTACGGTGGGTCGGAACGGCTTAAAAATCCGGAGTTTTCGCTTGACACCCCCAATCGACCCCCACTAGGATGCTCCCTGGCAGTGGGATGAAATCCCATGAAGTGTCATTCAAGGGCCGTCCAGCGGCCCTGCGAGGGGGCGGAGGGGGACAGGTGTTCCGGGGGCACTTCAGGCACACGATCGACCCGAAGGGGCGGCTCAGCATCCCGTCGAAGTTTCGCGAGGTGCTGCGCGAGGCCGGCAGTGACCGGCTCGTGATGGCGCCCAACAGCACCGCGCTCGACGTGTACCCGGAAGACAAGTGGCGCGACCTCGAGGAGCGCGTCGCGAAGCTCCCGAAGATGGATCCCGATCGCCGCCGCTTCCAGCACGTGTACCTCTCGGCGGGACTCGACGTGGTGCTCGATCCGCACGGGCGCATCCAGGTGTTGCAGGACTATCGCGAGCGCGGCGGCCTTTCGAAGAACGTGGTGATCATCGGGATGATGGACTACTTCGAGGTGTGGGACGAGGATCGCTGGACGATCTACCAGCGCGAGCAGGCGGGCCCGCTCGACGACCTGCGCACGCGTCTCGCCGACAAGGGCGTATGAACCACGAACGGCACGAGCGCGAACGGATGGAGCGCGACCGGTTGGAGCTCGAACGGATGCGGCGCGAGCGAGTGGAGAACGAGGCAGTCGCGGGGCGAGGCGCAGCCGAAGGCGAGCCGAGCGCATTCGAAGGAAAAGCTTCCGGTGTCAGCCCGAGTGAGCCCGTCTCCTCCCACGTTCCCGTCCTCGCCGACGAGATCGCCTTCCTCCTCCATCCACGCCGCGGCGGCTGGGTGGTGGACGGCACCGTCGGCCTCGGCGGCCACGCGGAGCGGCTCCTCGAGGGCGCGGACGACACGCGGCTCCTCGGCATCGATCGCGATCCGGAGGCGCTCGCGCGCGCCGCGCGCCGGCTCGCGCGCTTCGGCGCGCGGGTGGTCCTCGAGCACGGCAGCTTCCGCCACCTGGCGTCGCTCGCGGCGCGCGCGGGGGTGGAGCACGCGGCCGCGGTGCTGCTCGATCTCGGGCTCTCGTCGTACCAGCTCGACGAGTCGGGACGCGGCTTCTCGTTCCAGGGCGAGGAGCCGCTCGACATGCGCTTCGATCCCAGCACGGGCGCGACCGCGGCCGAGCTCCTCGCGCGTCTCTCCGCGGAGGAGATCACGTCGCTGCTCGCGGAGCTGGGGGAGGAGCGCCACGCCCGTCGCATCGCGCGGGCGCTCGTGGAGCAGCGCCGGCGCTCTCCGCTCCGTACCGCCGCCGATCTGGTCTCGGTGGTGAAGCGCGCGGTCCCGCGCGCGGCCTGGTCTCGACGCACACACGTGGCCACGCGCACCTTCCAGGCGGTGCGGATGGCCGTCAACGACGAGCCCGGTGCCCTCGCCGAGGCGCTGCCGCAAGCGGCGGCGCTCCTCGCGGTCGGCGGCCGGCTCGGCGTCATCTCCTTCCACTCCGGAGAGGACCGGGTGGTCAAGCACGCGTTCCGCGGGCTGGCGGGTCGAGGCTTCGTCGAGCTCGAGCCGTCGCCGGTCACCGCGGGTCGCGAGGAGACGACGTACAACCCGCGCGCCCGCAGCGCCAAGCTGCGCGTGCTCGCGCGGCAGGAGGCAGCATGAGTGGTCGGGTCGGCACACGCGTGGCACAGTCGCACTGGGGACACCAGCATCGCGCCCGTCAGCCGGAGGCGGTGCGCCGCCACCGCGTCGCGGACCGGCGCCGGCTCCGCTCGATGGCGGTCGCCCTCGCGGGGGCGGGCCTCGCGGTCCTGCTGGTGCTGGGCGTGGTGGGGCTGCGGGTGCAGCAGGTGCGACTCTCCTACCGCCTGGACGCGCTCCGGCAGGCGCGCGCCGAGATGGAAGAGACCAACCGCCGGCTGCGTGTCGAGATGGCCACGCTCAAGTCGCTGTCCCGCATCGAGGGCAAGGCGCGCGCCGAGCTCGGCATGGTCGCGCCGGGCAAGGACCAGGTACGCCTGGCCCGCGAGTTCGTGACCGCGGGCGGGGGGGCCGCCGCACTGGACCGGCGCGCGGTGGTGGCCGAGCGCGTGGTGAACCGGAGCGTCGGGGTCCAGTAGCGTGACTCCATGACCGAGCTGCGGGCCGAGGGCCTCCGAAGCCGGACGCTGATCTTCGCGGCGTGCCTGGCCTGTGCCTTCGTCGTCCTGCTCGGCCGGCTGACCTATCTGCAGATCTGGAAGCACGACGAGTACGCGCGCCTCGCCGAGAACCAGCACGCCAAGACGGTGCCGCTGCGCCCCAAGCGCGGGCCGATCCTCGATCGTAACGGGCAGGCCCTCGCGGTCTCCTCGCGCGCGGACACCCTCTACGTCACCCCGGTGAAGGTGGAGGACGCCCCGCGGCTGGCCGCGCGGCTGGCTCCCATCCTGGGCGAGCCGGCCCGCGAGGTGGCGCGGAAGCTCACCGTGACCAAGAAGTTCGCTCCGGTGCGGCGGCGCCTCACCCCGGACATGGCGCGCGCGGTCCGCGAGCTCCGGGACCCGTCGCTGACCCTGGTGGAGGACAGTCTCCGCCTCTACCCGAACCGGGAGCTCGCGGCCCAGCTCGTCGGCTTCGAGGGCGCGGAGGGCAAGGGGCTCGCGGGCATGGAGCAGGCGTGGGACGCGCACCTGGCCGGGGCGGAGGGGCGCGCGGTGGTGGAGCGCGACGCGCTCGGCCGCGAGGTCACCGGGGCTCCGATCGTGCTGAAGCCCTCGGTGGCGGGGCAGGGGATCGTGCTCACCATCGACGCCACCATCCAGTACCTCGCCGAGAAGGAGGTCGACGCGGCGTGGCGGCGCACCCGCGCCAAGTCCGCGATGGCGGTGGCGATGGATCCGCGCACCGGCGAGATCCTCGCCATGGCGATCCGGCCCACCTACAACCCGAACGCCTTCGGCACCGCCACCGACGAGGATCGGCGCGCCCGCGCGGTGACCGATCCCTTCGAGCCCGGCTCGACCTTCAAGGTGATCATGGCCGCCTCCGCGCTGGAGGAGGGCGTGGTCCGGCCCACCGACCGGATCTACGGGGAGAACGGGGCCATCACGGTGGCCAACGCCACCATCCACGACTGGAAGAAGTACGGCTGGCTCACCTTCGCCGAGGTGCTCCAGAACTCCTCCAACGTGGGCTCGATCAAGGTCGGCATGATGCTGGGCAAGGAGCGCTACTACAAGTACATCACCGGCTTCGGCTTCGGGGCGCCCACCAACCTGGGCTTGCCCGGAGAGAGCCGCGGCCAGCTTCGCCCGCCGGCCCAGTGGTCCGGCCTCTCGCTCGCCACCATGTCGATCGGGCAGGAGATCTCGGTGACCGCGGTGCAGATGGTGGCCGCCTTCGCGGCGGTGGCCAACGGCGGCCGCCTGATGCAGCCGCAGATCATCCGCGCGGTGCTCGACGCCCAGGGGCGCGAGGTACGCTCCTTCGAGCCCATCGCGGTGCGGCAGGTGATCAGTCCGGACACCGCGCACACCCTCACCGACATGATGGTGAACGTGGTGCGTAACGGCACCGGGCACAACGCGGCGATCCCCGGCTACGACGTGGCGGGCAAGACCGGGACCGCCCAGAAGATGGATCCGGCCACCCGGCGCTACTCGCGCTCGCCCGGGGTGCTCTCGTTCGTGGGCTTCGTGCCCGCCGACGACCCGCGCCTGGCCATGCTCGTGCTGCTGGACGAGCCCAAGAACGAGAAGTGGGGCAGCGAGGCGGCGGCCCCGATCTTCTCCGCGATCGGACGCGAGGCCCTGCGCTATCTCAACGTGGCCCCGCGCGACGCGAGCCCGGTGCCGATCGTGCGCGGCGAGATGGCGAGCGCGGCCCCCGAGAAGGCGCGCGGGACGGAAGCCCCCGTGCCCGCCCTCGACGCGAGCGCGGTGCCCGCCGGGGCGCCCGCGGGCTCGGACGACGCCCCGCCCGCCACCGTCGCGGCGGTGATGCCGCGCCTGGCCGGCCTCTCGCTGCGCCAGGCCCTGGAGGCGCTGGCCCCCCACGGCGTCCGCCTCGAGATCAGCGGCCGCGGCGTGGTGACGAGCCAGCAGCCCGCGCCCGGCGCGCCGCTGCCCGCGGGAACCGTGTGCCGCCTGCACCTGGCTCCCACCACCGGCCGGCCCACCCCCGCCGCGGTGACCGCGGCGAGCTACCAGCCGTGAGGCCATGAGCGACCACCAGGTGGCCACCGCCACGCTCCTCGACGCGCTGCCGGACAAGACGGTACTGGGCGCGCCGCCCGCTCGCGTGACCGGCCTCGCCTACGACTCGCGCAAGGCCACCCCGGGCTCGCTCTTCGTGGCCATCCCCGGCTTCAAGCAGGACGGCCGTCGCTTCGCGGCCGACGCGCTCGGCCGCGGCGCCGCGGTGGTGGTGGCCGAGGGGGGCGACCCGCTGCCGGGCAGCGCGGCGGCCCGGGTGATGGTGCCGTCTTCTCGCGAAGCGCTTGCGCGGCTGGCGGACGCCTATCACGGCCACCCGTCGCGCCGGCTCACCGTGGTGGGCATCACCGGCACCAACGGCAAGACCACCACCTCGCTCCTGGTGGAGGCGCTGCTCGCCGCGGACGGCCGTCCGACCGGGGTGATCGGCACCATCCAGTACCGGGTGGGCGCTCGGGCCCAGGACGCGAGCCAGACCACGCCGGAAGCCCTCGAGCTCCATGCTCTGCTCGCGCAGATGGTGGAAGCCGGCGTGGGCGGCGCGGCGATGGAGGTCTCCTCGCACGCGCTGGCCCTCTCGCGCGTCGACGGCATCGAGTTCGACGTGGCGGTGTTCACCAACCTCACCCAGGACCACCTCGACTTCCACAAGACGCTCGAGGCCTACCGCGACGCCAAGGCCCGGCTCTTCACCCTGCTCGCGGCCGGCCCCAAGCCGCGCCGCTCCGCGGTGGTGAACGTGGACGACCCGGCGGGGGCCGCGATGGTACGGGCCGCCTCCGCGGATCCGCGCGTGCACGTCCTCACCTTCGGCCTGCGCGCGCCCGCGGTGGTGCGGCCGAGCCGCTGGGAGTCGGGGATGGACGGCATCCGCCTCGAGATCGCGCGGCCCGAGGGCCCCATCGCCATCACCTCGCCGCTGGTGGGCGAGCACAACGTGATGAACCTCCTGGGCGCGGTCGGGGTCGGGATCGCCCTCGGCATCGCGCCCGCGCGCATCGGGCGGATCCTCTCCGGGGTCGCCACCGTGCCCGGCCGCTTCGAGCGAGTGGAGGCGGGGCAGCCGTTCCTGGTGGTGGTGGACTACGCCCACACCCCCGACGCGCTCGAGAACGTGCTGACCACCGCCCGCAAGCTCCTGCGCCCGGGCGCGCGGCTCGGGGTGGTGTTCGGCTGCGGGGGCGACCGCGACCGCGGCAAGCGCCCGATCATGGGCGGCATCGCGACGCGCCTGGCCGATTTCGCGTGGGTGACGTCCGACAACCCGCGCAGCGAGTCGCCGGAGGCGATCCTGGCCGAGATCGAGACCGGCATCCCCGCGGCCGCGGCCGGGCGCCACGAGTCGATCGCGGACCGGCGGCGGGCGATCCAGGGCGCGGTGGTGTGGGCGCGCGAGGGCGACGTGGTGGTGATCGCGGGCAAGGGGCACGAGACCTACCAGATCGTCGGGGCGGAGACCCTGCCGTTCGACGATCGCGAGGTCGCGAGGACCGCGCTGGCCGCGCGCGGGGCGGAGGGCTCCTCATGGCGGCCCTGAGCGTCGAGGACGTGGTGCGCGGGACCCAGGGCGCGCTCGTGGCCGGCGACCTCGCGGTGCCGGTGACCGGCATCAGCATCGACAGCCGCGGCCTGGCCATCGGCCAGGCGTTCTTCGCGATCCAGGGGCCGAACCGCGACGGCCACGAGTTCCTCCGGGACGCCGCCGCGCGCGGCGCGTCGTGCCTGGTCGTCCACAACCTGCCCGACGACCTGCCGCCGTCGGTGCCCACGATCCTGGTCGACGACACCACCCGGGCGCTGGGACGCCTAGCGGCCTACCACCGCGCGCGCTTCACGGTGCCGGTGGCGGCGGTGACCGGCTCCAACGGCAAGACCACCACCAAGGAGATGATGGCCGCGGTCCTGAGCGCGCTCGGCCCGGTGCTGAAGCCGGAGGGCAGCTTCAACAACCAGTGGGGCCTGCCGCTCACGCTGCTGCGCCTCGGTCCCGAGCATCGGGCTCTCGCGCTGGAGCTGGGGGCCAACACTCCGGGCGAGATCGAGTCGCTCGCGGCCATCGCGCGCCCCACGGTGGGCGTGGTCACGGTGGTGCAGGGTGCGCACACCGAGGCCTTCCGCGACCTGGACGGCGTGGCGGTGGAGAAGAGCGCGCTGGTCCGCGCCGTCCCGCCCGACGGCACGGTGGTCCTGAACGCGGACGACCCGCGCGTGCTCGCGATGCGGGACCAGAGCCGCGCGCGCGTCCTCTACTACAGCACGCGCCCGGGCGCGGACGTGCACGCGGCCGGTCCCGCGGTGGACGGAGGCGACGGGCTCCGGTTCACCCTCGCCCTCGGGGGGGCACAGCGCTCGGTCCAGACCGCGTTCGCGGGCCGCCACAACGTCACCAACGCGCTCGCCGCCGCGGGGGTGGGGCACGCCCTCGGGCTGTCGCTGGAGCAGATCGCACGCGGCCTCGAGGCGGCCCGGCCGGCCAAGGGCCGCTGCGTGTGGCGCACCGCGGGGCGGCTGCGGATCCTGGACGACACCTACAACGCCAATCCGGGCTCGGTGGCGGCCGCGCTCGAGACCCTGGCCGCGCCGGCGGACCGGCGACGGCGGGTGGTGGTGCTGGGCGACATGCTGGAGCTGGGCGAGATCAGCGAGGCCGCGCATCGCGACATGGGCCGGGCGGTGACCGCCTCCGGTGCGGCGGAGTTCGTGGGGCTGGGCCGCTGGGCGAAGGTGGCGGTGGAGGCCGCGCGCCAGGCCGGGCTCGCCGAGAGTCATCACGTGACCACGTTCGAGGATGCGGTGGCGCTGCTGCTGAAGCGGCTGGCGCCCGACGACGCGGTGCTCGTCAAGGGCTCCCGGGGCATGCGCATGGAGCGTGTGGTCGACGCGCTCGCGGCGCGCTTCGGAGGAGTGGATGGCTGATGCTCTACGAGCTGCTGGTGCCGCTCGCCAAGTACCACACCGCCTTCAACGTGTTCCGGTACATCACGTTCCGGACCGCGATGGCGACGGTCACCGCGCTGGTGATCTCGTTCATCCTCGGCCCCTGGCTGATCAACCGGCTGCGCGAGATGCAGCACGGAGGATCGTCGGTCCGAGAAGACACGCCGGAGCGGCACCAGAAGACCAAGGCCGGCACCCCGACCATGGGGGGCATCGGGATCCTGGTGGCGATCCTCGCCTCGACCCTGCTGTGGGCCAACCTGCGCAACCGCTACGTGTGGGTGCTGGTGCTGGTCACCGCGGGCTTCGGGCTCATCGGCTTCAAGGACGACTGGAAGAAGCTCAAGACCCGCCGGGGCATCAGCGCCCGCGAGAAATTCGGAGCCCAGATTCTCCTGGTGCTGGTCCTGACCGGCTGGCTCTACGTCTGGCCGCCCGACGGCTTCACCACCAGCGTCGTGATCCCCTTCTTCAAGGGCTGGCTCCTGACCTTCGGGTGGCTCTGGATTCCCTTCGCGATCCTGGTCATCGTGGGCTCCTCCAACGCGGTGAACCTGACCGACGGACTCGACGGGCTCGCCATCGGGCCGATCGTGACCGCGGGCGGAGCCTTCGCGGTGATCGCGTACCTCACCGGCAACTTCCGGGCCGCGGAGTACCTGCGCATCCTCAACGTGAAGGGCACCGGCGAGCTGACCATCTTCTGCGGGGCGCTGGTGGGGGCGGCGCTGGGCTTTCTCTGGTTCAACAGCTATCCGGCCCAGATCTTCATGGGCGACGTGGGCTCGCTCTCGCTGGGGGGCTCGCTGGGCGCCCTCGCGGTGGTGACCAAGTCCGAGCTGCTGCTGCCCCTCATCGGGGGCATCTACGTGGTGGAGGCGGCCTCGGTCATCATCCAGGTCGCCTCCTTCAAGATGACGGGCAAGCGCGTGTTCAAGATGGCGCCATTGCACCACCACTACGAGATCAAGGGATGGGCGGAGCCCAAGATCATCGTTCGCTTCTGGATCGTGTCGATCATGCTGGCGCTGCTGGCTCTCACCACTCTCAAGCTCCGCTAGGGTGACACATCATGCCGACACTCACGACACTGCGGCGCGACGCCGCGTACCAGATCGGGATCTTCGTGAGCGGTGACGGGACGCGAGGCATCCCGTACCGCGAGTCGCTCGCGACCAAGACCGTCGCGGTGGTCGGGCTCGCCAAGAGCGGGGTCGCCGCCGCGCGCCTGCTGCGCCGGCTGGGGGCGCGGGTGCTCGCCTCCGACTCGGGCGCGCGGGAGAGCCTCACCGCGGAGGCGCGCGCGCTGGAGCGGGACGGGGTCGGGCTGTGGGCCGGCGGCCATCCCGACGAGGCCTTCCGCGGGGCGGAGCTGGTGGTGGTGAGTCCGGGGGTACCGCTCGAGCTGCCCGCGCTGGCCGCGGTGCGGGGGCGCGGGGTGCCGGTGATCGGAGAGCTGGAGCTGGCGTGGCGGGTGATGGAGGCGGACTGCATCGCCATCACCGGCACCAACGGCAAGACCACCACCACCACGCTGACCGGCGAGCTGCTGCGCACCCAGGTACGCCCGGTGATGGTGGGGGGTAACATCGGCACCCCGCTCGCCGAGCACGCGCTCGAGTTCCCCGGCGACGGGATTGTCGTAGCGGAAGTGTCGAGCTTTCAGCTCGACGCGGTCGATCGGTTCCGCCCGCGGGTGGCGGTGGTGCTGAACGTGACCCCCGACCACCTCGACCGGCACGGCACCTTCGAGCGCTACGTGGATGCCAAGGCCCGCATCTTCGCCAACCAGACCGCGACCGACTGCGCGGTGCTCAACGCCGACGATCCGGTCACCGCCGGACTCGCCGCGCGCGCCCGCGGGCGGGTGATCTGGTTCAGCCGCGCCACCACGTTGCCGCACGGGGTGTTCATCTACGACGGCTGGATCGTGGCCAAGCTCAACGGGTCCACCGAGCGGATCTGCCCGGTGTCGGAGATCACCCTGCGCGGGCAGCACAACGTGGAGAACGTGCTCGCGGCCACCGGGTGCGCGCTGTGGACCGGGATGGCGCCCTCCGCGATCCGGCGCGGCATCGCGGCCTTCCGGGGGGTGGCTCACCGCATCGAGCGAGTGCACGACGACCGCGGCGTCGTCTACTACAACGACTCCAAGGGCACCAACGTCGACTCCACCATCAAGGCCCTCCAGAGCTTCTCGGAGCCGATCGTGCTGATCGCGGGCGGCAAGGGCAAGGGGCAGGACTTCGCTCCGCTGGCGGAGGCGGCGCGGGGGCGGGTGCGGTGCGCGATCCTGATCGGGGAGGATGGGGACCGGATCCGGACCGCCTTCCAGTCAGCCGGGATGTCCGCGGCCTCCGCGGACTCTTTAGAGGACGCGGTGCGGCGCGCCCGGGAGGCGGCCCGGGTGGGCGACGTGGTGCTGCTCTCCCCCGCGTGCGCGTCGTTCGACATGTTCCGCAACTACGAGCACCGCGGCGACGTGTTCAAGGCCGTGGTGCGGGCGCTGCTCGGCTGATGCCCCGCAAGCTCACGCCCGACCTGCCGCTCTTCGGGGTGGTGGTCGCCCTCGTGTGCGTGGGCGTGGTGATGGTCTACTCCGCGAGCGCGATCGTGGCCGCGGACCGCTTCCACGATCCGTTCTTCTTCCTGAAGAAGCAGCTCTTCTGGGCGGTGCTGGGCCTGGGCTGTCTCTGGGGCGGCATGCTGCTCGACTACCGCAACCTGGAGCGGCTGGTGATGCCGCTCCTGGTGGTCTCCTTCGTGCTCCTGGTCCTGGTCCTGGTGCCCCCGTTCGGGCAGTCGATCAACGGCACCCGTCGCTGGTTCCACGTGGGCCCGGTCTCCTTCCAGCCGGTGGAGCTGGCCAAGTTCGCCCTCGTGCTCTACCTCGCCTCGTACCTGACCCGGAAGCAGGAGGCGGTGGCCCGCTTCACCGAGGGCCTCCTGCCGCTCCTGCTGGTGGCGGGCGGTCTCGCCTCGCTCACCCTGCTGCAGCCGGACCTCGGCAACAGCCTGGCCCTGGTCATCCTCACGCTGGCCCTGGCCTACCTGGCGGGAGCGCGGGTGCAGCACATGGCGCTGATCGCGGGAGCGGCCCTGCCGGTGGTGGTGGCCCTGATCGCGCTCAAGCCCTATCGCTGGCGCCGCATGGTCGCGTTCATGAACCCGTGGGACGACCCGCAGGGGAGCGGGTTCCAGATCATCCAGTCGTTCCTGGCCCTGGGCTCGGGCGGATGGCTCGGCGTCGGCCTCGGCGACTCCAAGCAGAAGCTCTTCTACCTGCCCGAGCCGTACACCGACTTCATCTTCGCCATCGTCGGCGAGGAGCTGGGGCTCCTGGGCGCGGTGGTGATCGTGGCCCTCTTCGCGCTCCTGATCTGGCGGGGCCTGCGCATCGGGCTGCGGGCCCCCGACGCCTTCGGGGCGTTCCTGGGCCTGGGCCTCACCATCATGCTCGCCACCCAGACCATCGTGAACCTGGGCGTGGTGACGGGGGCGCTGCCCACCAAGGGCCTGCCGCTGCCGTTCATCTCCTTCGGCGGCTCCGCGCTGCTCATGACCATGTTCTCGGCCGGGGTGCTGTTGAACATCTCGCAGCACGGGAGAGCGCTCTAGTGTTCAAGAAGTACCAGCACATCCACTTCGTGGGCATCGGCGGCGTCGGCATGAGCGGCATCGCCGAGGTGCTGCTCACCCTCGGCTACCGGGTCACCGGCTCCGACGCCCGGCGCAGCGAGACGGTGGAGCGGCTCGAGCGGCTGGGGGCGAAGGTCTACCTCGGCCACGCGGCGGGCCACGTGGAGGGCGCGCACGTGGTGGTCTATTCCTCGGCGGTCGCGCGGGAGAACGCCGAGGTCGCGGCGGCGCGGCAGCGCGGCATTCCGGTCATCGGGCGGGCGGAGATGCTCGCGGAGCTGATGCGGCTCAAGTACGGCATCGCCATCGGCGGCACCCACGGCAAGACCACCACCACCTCCATGGTGGCCGCGGTGCTGGACGCGGGCGGCCTCGACCCCACCGTGGTGGTGGGCGGCCGCGTGCACGGCCTCGGCGCCAACGCGCGCCTCGGGCAGGGCGAGTTCCTGGTCGCGGAGGCCGACGAGTCCGACGGCAGCTTCCTCAAGCTCTCGCCCACCATCGCGGTGGTGACCACGGTGGACGCCGAGCACCTCGACCACTACGCGGACCTCGACGCGATCGTGGCCGCCTTCCTCGCCTTCGTGAACAAGGTGCCGTTCTACGGCTGCGCGGTGGTGTGCCTCGACGACGCCAACCTGCAGCGGATGATCCCCGGCATGGAGAAGCGGGTCGTGACCTACGGCCTGAACGCGGGAGCCGACGTCACCGCCCGGCGGCTGCAGTTCGCGGAGATGCGCTCGACCTTCGAGGTGGTGCATCGCGGCACCGCCCTCGGAACGATGAGCCTCCAGGTCCCCGGGCGCCACAACGTGCTGAACGCGCTGGCCGCCACCGCGGTCGCGCTCGATCTGGAGATCCCGTTCCCCCGGATCGAGTCCGCCCTCGCCGGCTTCGCGGGCGTGCAGCGCCGCTTCCAGATCCGCGGAGTCGCCCGCGACGTCCTCGTCGTCGACGACTACGGCCACCACCCCGCCGAGATCCGCGCCACCCTCGCCGCCGCCAAGGCGGGGTTCGACCGGCGCGTGATCACGGTGTTCCAGCCCCACCGCTATTCCCGGACCCAGCACCTGCGCGATGACTTCCTGACCGCGTTCTACCAGTCCGACGTCCTCATCGTGATGGACATCTATCCCGCGGGCGAGGCGCCGATCCCCGGCGTGCACGCCCGCGACCTGGCCGACGGCATCGCGGCCCACGGGCACCGCGAGGTGCTCTACCTGGGCAGCGACCGCGCGGCCATTGTCGACTACCTGTGCGAATCCACCAGAGCGGGTGATCTCGTGCTCACTCTCGGGGCGGGCGACGTGGGCCAGCTGGGCGGAGAGCTCCTCCAGCGGCTCGGCGACGAACCCGGGACGACGTCCAAGAGGAGATAACACATGCTGGGAGAGATCCGCGGCGAGGTCCGGTTCAAGGAGCCGCTCGGCTTCCACACCTCCTTGCGTATCGGAGGTCCCGCCGACATCTTCATCGTGCCACAGGACGTGGAGGACATCCGCTTCGCGCTGTCCTTCGCGGAGCGGGAGCAGCTCTCGCTCGACGTCATCGGCGGCGGCAACAACCTGCTGGTCAGCGACCGCGGCGTCCGCGGCGTGGTGCTCAAGCTCGAGGGCTGCCTCGGGCGCGCCGAGTTCCACGGCGAGGAGGCGGTGGCGGGCGCGGGGGTGAGCCTCTCGGCCCTCATCCGCGAGGCGGCCGCCCTGAACCTGGGCGGCATCGAGTGCCTGGTCGGCGTGCCGGCCACGGTGGGCGGCGCGGTGGCCATGAACGCGGGCACCCCCGACGGGGGCATCGCGGACTTCATCTCCGCGGTGTACTTCCTCCATCCCGACGGCACCCTCGGCGAGTTCAAGCCCGGGGCGGGCTCGTTCAGCTACCGGATGTTCGCGGCCCCTCCGGGCTCGGTGCTGATCGGGGCGCGGCTGCAGCTGCACCGCCGGCCCTTCGCGGAGATCCAGAAGGACATCAAGGTGCGGCTGAAGCAGAAGAAGGCGACCCAGCCGCTGGCGCTCGCGTCCGCGGGCTGCGTGTGGAAGAACCCGCAGGGCGAGACCGCCACCCGGCTCATCGAGAAGGTGGGCCTGCGCGGCAAGCGTCTCAACGGGGCCGAGATCTCGGCCAAGCACGCCAACTTCATCGTGAACCGGGGCGGGGCCGGGGCGGCGGACATCAAGGCCCTCATGCAGCTCACCCAGGACCGGGTGCGCAATCACTTCGGCATCACGCTGGAGCCGGAGATCAAGACCCTGGGAGAGATTTGAGAACCCACAGCTCGGTCATCTCCCCGCGCTCGGGCCGCGGCCGGCTCGAGGACTGGGCCGAGCGCGGCCCCGCGATGGAGCGCCAGCGCGTCTCCCGCTCGCGCATCGCCCGGCGGGTCACCCGCCGGGTGCGCTGGGTCACCGCGCACGCCCTGCCCATCGGGGTGGTGCTCGCGACGCTGCTCGCGGCCGGGATCGGCGCCCTCTGGGCGCTGACCTCGCCGCGCTTCCTGATCACCGAGGTCACCGTCACCGGGGCGGGCCGGCTCCGTCCCGAGGACATCGTGGCCGCCTCCGGCATCGGGCCCGGCACCAACCTCTTCCGCCTCGACCGCGACGCGGTGGTGGCGCGCCTGGAGGCGCTGCCGCTGGTGCGGCGGGCCGACCTGGTGCGGCGCTTCCCCAACCAGGTGACGCTCGCCATCGAGGAGCGGCGCCCGTTCACGCTGGTCCACGCGGGCCGGCTGCACTGGATCGACGAGCAGGGGGTGAACCTGGGCCCGGAGAGTCGCGCGGTCGCGCCGCGGGCTCCCGTCATCACCGGTCTCGGGCCGACCGACCTCGCCGCCGACGGCGGGCCCTCCCCGCGGGTGGCGGCCGGCATCTCCCTGCTGCGGCTCTTGCTGCGCTCGGAGACCGCGCTGATCCAGCAGATCTCGGAGATCGACGTGAGCCGGCCCGACGGGCCGGTGCTCTACACGGTGGACGGCGTCGAGGTGCGTCTCGGGGCCGACGACTGGGAAGGCCGTCTCGGCCGGCTGCAGGGCGTGCTGGCCCAGCTGCGCGCGGGCGGCGAGGCGGTGGGCGCGATCGACCTGCGCTTCCGCGATCAGGTGGTTCTCAAGACCGTGACGAGGTGAGGAGGGCCATGGCGAGATCCCGAGTGCGGCAGGTCATCGCCGGCCTGGACGTGGGCACGACCAAGATCTGCTGCGTCATCGCCGACTGGTCTCCGGTCGGCAATCTCGACATCGTGGGAGTCGGGACCAGCCCCTCGCGCGGCCTGCGCAAGGGCGTGGTGGTCAACATCGACTCCACCGTGGAGTCGATCAAGCACGCGGTGGCCGAGGCCGAGGAGATGGCGGGGGTGGAGATCCCGTCGGTGATCGCGGGCGTCGCGGGCGGCCACATCCGCGGCATCAACAGTCGCGGGGTGGTCGCGGTCTCGGGCAAGCACCGCGAGGTGAGCCAGACCGACATCGACCGCGCGCTCGACGCGGCGCGGGCGGTGAACCTGCCCCAGGACCGGGAGATCATCCACGTGCTGCCCCAGACCTTCCTGGTCGACGACCAGGACGGGGTCAAGGAGCCCCTCGGCATGTCGGGGGTGCGCCTGGAGGTGGAGGTGCACCTGGTCACCGGGGCCACCACCTCGGTGCGCAACGTGGTGCGGAGCGTGAACCGCGCGGGCCTGCAGGTGCAGGACCTGGTGCTGGAGCCGCTCGCGTCCGCGGAGGCGGTGATCTCGGCCGAGGAGAAGGAGCTCGGAATTCTATTGATCGACCTCGGCGGCGGCACCACCGACGTGGCCCTCTTCCGCGACGGGGCGGTGTGGCACACCAGCAGCCTGCCGCTCGGCGGCGACCACATCAGCAACGACATCGCGGTGGGGCTGCGCACGCCGACCGCGGACGCGGAGGAGCTGAAGAAGCGCCACGGGTGCGCGCTCACCGCGCTCGTCCGCGAGGACGAGGTGGTCGACGTGCCCAGCGTGGGCGGACGCAAGGCGCGGCAGCTCTCGCGCCAGATCCTCTCCGAGATCATCCAGCCCCGCGTGGAGGAGATCTTCACCCTGGTCGCGCGCGACCTGGTGCGGGCCGGCCTCAACGACGTGGCCGCGGGCGGAGTGGTGGTCACCGGCGGGAGCTCGATCATGCACGGAGTGCCCGAGCTGGCCGAGCAGGTCTTCGACATGCCGGTACGGCGCGGGGTGCCCTCCGGCCTCTCCGGGCTGGCCGACGTGGTGCAGAGCCCGATCCACGCCACCGCGGTGGGCCTCGCGCTCTACGGGGCGCGCGGCCACGGGGCGGGGAGCGGGCCGACCGAGATGGAGGAACGCACGCTGGTCGGGCGCACCGGCCGGCGGCTGCGGGACTGGTTTGCGGAGCTCTTCTAGGCGAGGCGGGGAAGGCAAGTCGTCGTCGCGTGCCGCCGGACAGGCGGAGCTGTTCACCACCATGCCGCCCGTCCGGGCGCGGCATCCGGAAGGACGATCTCCAGGGGACCGATCCCCGCGGGGGGAATCCAAGGAGGAGTCGATGGAGCACTCTCAGGGCCGCCGACCGGTGTTCGAGCTGGACGAGGAGCGCGAGGCGGCGAAGATCAAGGTGGTGGGCCTCGGCGGGGGCGGCTCCAACGCCGTGAACCGCATGATGGCGGCCTCGTTCACCGGCGTCGATTTCATCGTGGGCAACACCGATCTGCAGGCCCTCCGCTCGTCGCCCGCTCCGGTGAAGCTGCAGCTCGGAGCCCAGCTGACCGGCGGCCTCGGCGCCGGCTCCGACCCCGAGGTCGGCAAGAACGCGGCGCTCGAGGATCGCGAGGAGATCAAGCGGGTGCTGGAAGGCGCGGACATGGTCTTCGTCACCGCGGGCCTGGGCGGCGGCACCGGGACCGGCTCCGCCCCGATCGTGGCCTCGGTGGCCAAGGAGCTGGGCATCCTCACGGTGGCGGTGGTCACCAAGCCGTTCGCGTTCGAGGGCCGCAAGCGCGCGCTGCAGGCCGAGGCCGGCATGGCCGAGCTGCGCGCGGTGGTCGACACCCTCATCGCGATCCCCAACCAGCGGTTGCTGGCGGTCGTGGACCGCGGCACCCCGCTGCTGGAGGCCTTCAAGGTTGCGGACACCGTGCTGCTGCAGGCGGTGCAGGGCATCTCGGACCTGATCCTGGTCCCCGGTCTCATCAACCTCGACTTCGCGGATGTGCGCACGATCATGTCCGGCATGGGCATGGCCCTCATGGGCACCGGCACCGGCCGGGGCGAGCACCGCGCGCTCGACGCGGCCCAGAAGGCGGTCGCGAGCCCGCTGCTCGACGAGACCTCGATCGAGGGCGCGCGCGGCATCCTGATCAACTTCACCGGCGGCCCCGATCTCTCGATCCACGAGGTCGAGGAGGCGGCTCGCATCGTCCAGGAGGCGGCCCACGAGGAGGCCAACATCATCTTCGGCGCGGTGCTGGACGAGAACCTGGGCGACGAGGTCCGCATCACGGTGATCGCCACCGGCTTCACCGAGCGCAAGGAGGTCTCGCTGCCCGGGCCCGGTCCGAAGGTGGTGCCGATCCCGTCCGGGCCGCGCAGCCCCCAGCCCTCGAAGGACTGGCGGCGGCGCATCGCCGACCTGCGGGCGGAAGGCGAGGAGCCGGCGGAGGAGGATCTGGACGTGCCCGCGTTCCTGCGGCGGCAGGCTGACTAGGTCGGTGGTGTAGAGGCCCCCCTCACCCTGCCCTCTCCCCCCCGGGGGGAGAGGGTAGAGGAGGGAGCGAGTCGATGTAGGCGAGGTAGGGCCCGAGCTTGAACTTCCGGGCCGTGTTGTCGGAGGACATGTAGCGGACCGAGCCGTACACGGGCCGCTCGGGAGCCCAGGGGCGGTCGAAGAGCCCGAAGCACCAGAGGATGCCGGTGTAGGAGTTGGGATCGCGCCCGTCGAGCGCGTACCGGTTGTTCAGGTGCTCGAGCGTCGCGTAGGCCTCCCCGGGCGTGCGCGACCACTCCAGCACCTTCTTTCCCCACAGCATCCGCATGTAGGTGTGAATCGTCCCGGTGGCGACCAGCTGCCGCTGCGCAGCGTTCCACAGCGGGTCGTGGGTGGCGGCCGCCTCCCATTCTTCCCGCGAATAGACGAACGGCCGGGCGTCGCCCGCGTGCGCGCCGAGCGTGCGCTGGGCCCACGCGGGGAGCGCGCGCTCCAGGCTCGCGGTGTCCGCCGCGCGCGTCCGGTGCCAGTGAAATCCAAGGTCGCGCCAGGTGATCGCCTCGTCCAGGAACGCGTTGACATCCGGGTCGCGACAGTAGAAGCCCTCGCGCCGGCCGACCGCGTGCGCGTCGAGCACCGCGGGGCTCCAGTCGCCCGTCGAGGCCAGCACCGCCTCCGCGACCTCCGCGATCGCGAGGTGTCCGAAGTGGAGATACGGGCCGAGGCCGCTCTGGTGGGCGGCGGCGGGCGGCGCGGGCCGCGAGCGGCCCTCCGCCGTGCCGCGCAGGCGATGGGCCACGAAGTCGGCGAGGCGTCGTCGCGCCGCCGGCGTGCCGCCCGGGGCGTCCCGCACCGGCGCCACGCTCCGATCGAGCGGCAGCGAGGCGACCAGCCCGTCGAGATCGTCGAGCGGCGCCGGCTCGAACGGCGGGGCGGGCGCCGTCCGCTCGATCACGCGCGCCCGCGCGGCGGCCCGACACTCCCACGCCTCCGCGAACGCGCGGTGGATCCGTGGCCGCAGCTGCGCGGCGGCCGAGACCGCGGGGCCGAGACGGCTCAAGGGCACGATGCCGTTGGTGTCGACCGCGACCACCGCCACGTCGGTCGCGGCGGCGAGGGCCGCGGTCTGGGCGGGCACGATGAAGGCGGGGAAGTCGTCGGTGACCACCAGCGCGGCGCGCGCGGCCAGGATCGCCATGAGCCCGCGGCCGTCGCCGGCGCGGCGCTCCACCCAGGGCCAGTAGGCCAGGCCGAGCCGGGCCGACGCCTCCGCGTTGGCCTGCATGCCCTCCAGCACGAAGCGGTGCAGGCGCGCGCTGGCCCAGGGATAGCGCAGCCGCAGACCCTCGTAGACCACCAGGGGCCGGGCGAGGCGCCGGGCCTCGCGAAGGGCGTGATCGAGGGCGTGATTGTGCGAGAGCCGCCGGGCCGCCTGCATCCAGTAGAGGACGTACTCGCCGGAGGCGCGGACGGGCCGATCGTTGGCACGGCGCACGCGCGCAGCGTCTCCGCTCATCATTGATAAGGATACCGGGGAAGCATAGCGAGGCCGCATGGCCGGTCCCCCAGAGGGACGATGACGGCGGCAGCCGTGAGACAATGAGCGGGTGAATTCTTCCCACTCGCGGCCGGTCGACGGGACGCTCCTCTTCGTGACCTCGCCCCTGCTGGAGCGGCACGGGCTGCCGCATCTGTTCACCACGAGGCACTTCCCCGGGGTGACCCAGCCCACCGAGCCCCGGCGGCCCTTCGGGCCGGAGGCCGCGCCACTCCTGGCCGGGCGGGGTCTCGAGGCGGAGCCGGCCTACCTCCGCCAGGTGCACGGACCCGCGGTGATCGAGGTCGACCAGGGAGGGCTGGCCGGGCATGCCGACGCGCTCGCCACCGCGCGGGCGGGCCTGCCCCTCTGCATCTCGACCGCCGATTGCCTCCCGGTGGTGCTCTTCGACCCCCGGCACCGGCGGCTCGCGGCGGCCCACGCGGGCTGGCGCGGCACCGTGCAGGCCGTCTCGCCGGCGTCGGTCGCGAGCCTCACCCGGGCGGGCGGCGCGCCGGAGGACCTCGTGGTCGCCATCGGGCCCTCGATCGGCCCCTGCTGCTATGAGGTGGACGCACCGGTGATCGACCGGTTCCAGGCCGCCTTCCCGGCGGTGTGGGAGGAATGGTTCACCCCGAAGGGGCCGGGGAAGTGGATGCTCGACCTCTGGCGGGCGAACGTCGACCAGCTCCGCCAGGCGGGGGTCCGACCCGAGCGGATCGAGGTCCTCGGGCTCTGCACCGGCTGCCGCCCGGACCTGCTCTTCTCCTACCGTCGCGAGCGGGGGGCCGGCCGCCTGGTGACGGTGGCCGCGCTCCCCAGGATGGCGGCCCGCTGAGGTGGGCCCACCGGGCGTGCTAGAATCGCCCCCACTCATGCTGGACATGCGCGCCAACCTCGGGCGGGTCCAGGAGTCCGTCGCGCGGGCGTGCGCGCGGGCCGGTCGTGCTCCCGACTCCGTGCTCCTCATCGCGGTCTCCAAGACCATGGAGGTCGAGCGGGTGCGGCTGGCCATCGCCGCCGGCGTTGCCGCGCTCGGGGAGAACCGCGTCCAGGAAGCGAAGGAGAAGATCGAGGCCCTCGGCCGCCCGGTGCCCTGGCACCTCATCGGATCGCTCCAGACCAACAAGGCCCGCGACGCCGTGCGCCTGTTCGACTGGGTGCACTCGGTGGACCGGCTCGATCTGGCCCAGGAGCTGTCCCGTCGGGCCCACGCCGCGGAACGCACGCTCAACGTGCTGCTGCAGGTGAACCTGGGAGACGAGCCCCAGAAAGGTGGCGTGGCGGTGGCGGAGCTGAAGAGCCTGCACGAGGTGGTGGCCGCGCTGCCGAGTCTCTCGGTGCGCGGGCTCATGGCCATCCCGCCCGCCACCGAGCAGCCGGAGCAGGCGCGCCCCTACTTCCGTCGCCTGCGCGAGCTGCGGGACGAGCTCGGTCTCGAGCACTGCTCGATGGGCATGAGCGCGGACTACGAGGTGGCGATCGAGGAGGGCGCGACCATGGTGCGGGTCGGCACCGCGATCTTCGGCCCGCGCGCGCCGCGCCCGGAGGCTCACCGGTGAGTGTCCCCACGAGTCTCCCTTCGAGTCTCAAAGACAAGGCGGTGGGCTTCCTCGGGGCCGGTAACATGGGGGAGGCCATCATCAAGGGTCTGCTCCAGACCGGGCTCGTGCCCGCCTCCTCCATCGCGGCCACCGACGCGCGCGCGGATCGCCTGCAGCAGATGGCCTCGCAGTACGGCATCCGCGGGCTCGCGTCCAACCGCGAGCTGGTGGCCGGGTCCGACGTGGTGATCCTGGCCGTGAAGCCGCAGATCATGGGCGCGGTGCTCCGGGAGGTCGCGCCCGCGGTGGACCGCGGGCGCCTGCTGATCTCGGTGGCGGCCGGCGTGCCGGTGGCCGCGCTGCGCGAGGCGCTCGGCAAGCCCGCCCGGCTGATCCGGGTGATGCCGAACACGCCCGCGCTGGTGCTGGAGGGCGTGACCGCGATCGCGCGGGCGGACGGGCTCGAGGCGGGCGACCTGGAGCTGGCCCAGGAGCTGTTCGGCGCGGTGGGGCGCGCGGTGGTGCTCGACGAGGACGCGCTCGACGCGGTGACCGGGCTCTCCGGCTCGGGCCCCGCCTACGTGGCCATCGTCATCGAGTCGCTCGCCGACGGCGGGGTGAAGATGGGGCTCGACCGGGCCACCGCGATGATCCTGGCCACCCAGACCGTTCTCGGCTCGGCGCGGCTGGTGCTCGAGACCGGCATGCACCCCGGCCAGTTGAAGGACATGGTCTCCTCGCCGGGCGGGACCACCATCGCCGGGATCTCGGCGCTGGAGGAAGGCGGCGTGCGGCGGACCTTCATCGGAGCGGTCGAGCGCGCCACCCTGCGCTCGCGCGAGCTGGGAGGCAAACGCTAGTGCCGGAGCTCATCGGCTTCCTCGGCTGGCTGCTCGGCCTCTACTCGTGGGTGATCATCGCGGCGGCCCTGATCACATGGGTCAGTCCCGACCCCCGCAATCCCATCGTGATGTTCCTGCGGCAGGTCACCGAGCCGGTGCTGACCCCGGTACGGCGCTTCCTGCCGCCATGGAAGACCGGGGGGCTCGACTTCTCCCCACTGATCGTCATCCTGGCCATCCAGTTCGTGGAGCGGGTGATCCTGCCCGGCCTGCTCCGCGCGATGTACTGAGGAGGTCGCCGTGCGCATCACGCCCATGGACATCCGGCAGCAGCAGTTCACGGTCCGCACCTTTCGAGGCTTCGACGTGCAGGAAGTCGATACCTTCCTGGAGGACCTCGCGTCGGACTACGAGGCCTTGCTGAAGGAGAACAGCCTGCTGAAGGAGCACCTGCAGGCGGCGGAGGAGCGGACGCGGGGGCTCGAGCAGCGCGAGCGGATGCTGCAGGAGACCCTCGTGACCACGCAGCGGATGGTGGAGGAGATGAAGGACAACGCCCGGCGCGAGGCCCAGCTCCTGATCAAGGAGGCCGAGATGCAGGGCGAGAAGACCATCGAGGCCGCGCGCACCGCCGAGGGCGCCATCCAGGCCCACATCGGCCAGCTCAAGCGGACGCGGCGGCAGCTCGCGGAGTCGCTGCGCGCCACCGTCGACATGTACCAGCGGCTCCTCGATCAGGACCTCGAGGCGGATGCGGGGCAGGGCGACGCCTAGCCCGGAAGCGCCCCTGCTGCACGTGCGGGTGCAGCCGCGGGCGCGCCGCAACGAGGTGGTGGGCTGGCGGGACGAGGCGCTGTGGGTGCGGGTGACCGCGCCGCCCGCCGACGGCCTCGCCAACCGGGCGGTGACCGACCTGCTCGCCCGCGCCCTCGGGCTGCCCGCCTCGGCCGTGGCCCTCGTGCGCGGCGCCGCCTCGCGCGACAAGCTCTTCCGCATCGAGCGGCTGTCACCCTCCGACGTACGCGTGCGCCTCTCCGCGCGATGATCACCCCGGTGCGCTGGGAGGACGGCCGCCTCGTCCTCATCGACCAGACGCGCCTGCCCACCGAGCAGGTGGAGCGCGCCTGCGCGAGCTGGCCCGAGGTGGCGGAGGCCATCCGCGGCCTGGTGGTGCGCGGCGCGCCCGCGATCGGAGTGGCGGCCGCCTTCGGCGTGGTGCTGGCCGCGCGGGCCAGCCGGGCCCGCGACCGGGCGGCGCTCGAGGCGGACCTCGAGGAGGCGATCAAGGGCCTGGCCGCGACGCGTCCCACCGCGGTCAACCTCTTCTGGGCCCTCGATCGCATGCGCCGCACCGCGGAGGCCGCCCCCGAGCTGCCGGTGGTCGCGCTCGCGGACCGGCTCCTCGTCGAGGCGCAGGCGATCCTGGCCGAGGACCTGGCCGCCAACCGCGCCATGGGCGCCCACGGCGTCGCGCTCGTCCCGTCGGGCGCGCGGGTGCTCACCCACTGCAACGCGGGCGCGCTGGCCACCGCCGGCTACGGCACCGCCCTCGGCGTGATCCGCGCCGCCCACGAGCGCGGGCGCCTGGCCATGGTGTGGGTCGACGAGACGCGCCCGGTCATGCAGGGCTCGCGCCTGACCGCCTGGGAGCTGGCCACCGAGGGCATCCCGCACCGGCTCATCTCCGACGTGGCGGCCGGCTTCGTGATGAAGCGCGGGGAGGTGGACCTGGTGGTCACCGGCGCCGACCGCATCGCGGCCAACGGCGACACCGCGAACAAGATCGGCACCTACTCGGTGGCGGTGCTGGCGCGCCACCACGGCATCCCGTTCTACGTGGCCGCGCCGTGCTCGACCATCGACCCGTCGATCCCGACCGGGGACGCGATCGTGATCGAGGAGCGCGCCGCCGCCGAGGTGCGCGGGGTGGGCGACCGCCAGACCGCGCCCGCGGCCTCGCCGGTGTTCAACCCCGCCTTCGACGTCACCCCCGCCGAGCTGATCACCGCGATCGTCACCGAGCGCGGCGTGGTCCGCCCGCCGTATCACTTCACGTAGGGTCACGCCGAACCGCGACGTCGTCTCCGCGCGGCGGTATCACGAGGCGACCGCGCACTCGCCCGAGTCGGTGCGGCGCAGCGGCCACGCCCTCGACTGGGAGACCAAGCCGCTCCCGTTCAAGGTCTACCCCGACCTCGAGCCGCTCCGGCTGCCCACCGGCCTGCCGGTGCCCGCGCTGGAGACCTTCGCGGCGATGCGCGCCGCGCCCATCGAGCGGCCCGCCCCGCTCGGCCTCGACCGGCTGGCCGCCGCGCTCTTCTTCTCCGCGGGCGTGATGCGCGTGAAGGCGTATCCCGGCGGCGGCCAGGTCCACTTCCGCGCCGCGCCCTCCACCGGCGCGCTCTACCAGACCGAGGTGTACGTGGTGGCGGGGGCGGTGGAGGGGCTCGAGGCCGGCGTCTACCACTTCGGCCCGGGCGACTTCGCGCTCCGGAGGCTGCGCGCGGGCGACTGGCGCGGCACGCTCGCCCGCGCCGCGGCCGACGAGGCGATCGCCGCGCAGCCCGCCACGCTGGTGCTCTCCGCGATCTACTGGCGGAACACGTGGAAGTACCAGGCGCGCGGCTACCGGCACCTGTTCTGGGACTCCGGGAGCATGCTGAGCCAGCTCCTGGCGGTGGCGCGCGCTCTCGACCTGCCGGCCCGCCTCGTCACCGGCTTCGTCGACGCCGAGGTCGACGCGCTCCTCGGCCTCGACCCGACCCAGGAAGGCGCGCTGGTCCTCGCGCCCCTCGGCGCCCCCAGCACCCCCGCGCCCCCACCCGCGACGGTGACCCCGCTCGCCCTCACCACCGTCCCCCTCTCACCCCGCGAGGTCGACTACCCCCTCCTGCGCGAGGCCTACGACGACTCGACCCTCCCCGCCCCCACCGACGTCGCCACCTGGCGCGCCGACGGAGGTGGGGGTCAGGTCTTACATTCCGACATTTCCGGGCTGCACGCTCCCTCGCCGCGGTCGATCGGCGAGACGATCGCCCGGCGCGGATCGACGCGCGAGTTCTCGGGCGATCCGATCGGCCGCGAGCCGCTGATGGCCGCGCTCGACCACGCCGGCCTCCCGATCCCGATGGACGTACCGGATGGGTCGGTGGAGCTATACGTCAACGTGCACGCCGTCGACGGCGTCCAGCCGGGCGCCTACGCCTACGACCGCGCGGGCCGCGCGCTGATCCTGCTACACGCCGGCGACGTGCGCCGCACCTCCGCGTTCCTCTGCCTCGAGCAGGCGCTCGGCGGGACCTCGAGCGCCACCGTGTTCTTCCTCTCCGACCTCGGCCGGGTGCTCACGCGCTGGGGCAACCGCGGCTACCGGCTCGCGAACCTCGAGGCCGGCCTCCGGGGCGGGCGCCTCTACCTGGCCGCCTACGGGCAGGGCTTCGGGGCCACCGGACTGACCTTCTACGACCGCGCGGTCGTCGACTTCTTCTCCCCGCGCGCAGCCGGCCGCGACGCCATCTTCGTCACCGCCCTGGGCCGGTCGCGGCCCCGCTCCCCGTGAGGGGCTCGTACGCCCGTTCACAAGCCGGTCGCGCGTTGCATGGGGTCGCAGGGTTCTGATACCGTGGTCGGGTCACCCTGACCCTCACGGGGCCTGCCCCAAGGAGCCTGGAAATGAAGAAGTATTACCTGATGGCGCCCGGTCCGACCCCGGTGCCCTCGAACGTCCTGCTGGCGATGGCCCAGCCCATGATCCACCACCGGACGCCGGAGTACGAGGCGCTCTTCATCGAGGTTCGCGCCGGGCTCAAGCGTCTGTTCCAGACGAGCCAGGACGTGATCCCGTTCACCTCCTCGGGAACCGGCGCGATGGAGGCCGCGGTCGTCAACACGCTCTCCTCCGGCGACACGGTCCTGGTGCTGCGGGCGGGGAAGTTCGGCCAGCGCTGGGAGGAGATCTGCGCCACCTACGGCATCACCGTGATCCCGCTCGAGGCGCCCTTCGGCGAGACGGTGGCGCCGGAGGCGTTCGCCCGCGCCCTGCGCGAGCACCCGGAGGCGAAGGCGGTGCTGATGCAGCACAGCGAGTCGTCCACCGGCGTGCTCCACGACGCCAAGGGCATCGCGGCGGTGACCCGCTCGACCGGCGCGATCCTCATCGTCGACGCGGTGTCGAGCCTCGGCATCGCCGACCTGCGCATGGACGAGTGGGGGGTGGACCTGGTGGTCTCGGGCTCCCAGAAGGGGCTGATGCTGCCGCCCGGCCTCTCGTTCTGCGCGCTCTCCGACAAGGCGTGGGGACACGTGAAGGCCTCGCGGCTGCCCAAGTACTACTTCGACGTCGCCACCGAGCGGAAGTTCGTGGCCCGCAACGAGTGCCGCTTCACCCCCGCGGTCTCCATCTTCGTGGGGCTGCGTGAGGTGCTGAAGATGCTGGAGGCCGAGGGGCTGCCCGCGGTCTTCCGGCGTCACGAGCGCCTGGCGCGCGCCACTCGCTCGGGCGCCGAGGCGCTCGGGCTCGAGCTCTTCGCCCGGTCCGCGCCGAGCCCGGCGCTGACCGCGGTGGTGGCTCCCCGCGGTCTCGACAGCGAGGCGGTGCTCTCGACCTACTCCACCTCGCACAACATCACGATCGCGGGCGGGCAGGGGGAGATGAAGGGCAAGGTGTTCCGCCTGGGCCACATGGGCTACGTGGCCGAGTTCGACGTGATCACCGCGCTGGCCGCGCTCGAGCAGGTGCTGCACGAGCTGGGGCAGCCGGTCGACTTCGGGGCCGGCGTGCGCGCGGCCCAGAAGGTGCTCGCCCAGGGCTGACATGCGCGTCCTGCTGTTGCGGCACGCGGAGACGGAGTGGAACCGGGAGCGGCGCTTCCAGGGCTGGCGCGACATCCCGCTCTCCGCGGCGGGACGGGCCCAGGCGGAGTCCGCCGCGCGCCTGCTCGCCGACACCCCGCTGGCCGCGGTGTGGTCGAGCCCGCTCGCGCGGGCCCGGGAGACCGCGGCCATCATCGCGGCGCCCCAGCGCCTGGCGGTGCAGGAGTCGGAGGCGTTCAAGGAGATGGGCTTCGGCGACTGGGAGGGGCTCACCCGTGACGAGGTGCACGCGCGCTTCCCCGACGCCCATCGCGCGTGGGGCGAGACCCCGGCGACGGCCACGTGGCCGGGCGCGGAGACGCTCGCCGCGGTGCGCGCGCGCGCGCTCCAGGGCCTGCAGGCTCTGCGGGCGGTCCACACCGGGCAGACCATCTGCCTCGTCTCCCACGGCATCACCGCCCGCCTGCTCATCCTGGAGGCGCTCGGCCTGGGGCCGGAGCGTCTGTGGACGTTCCACCTCTCCTCCACCGGCATCTCGGAGCTCGAGTTCCGCGAGGACTGGACCACGCTGCACCGGATGAACTCGCTGATTCACCTGGCCGATCACGCGATCGCCTGAGGGGCCGCCGTGAGCCTGCCCCGCAAGAGCCAGCCGACGCAGCTGCCCAAGGGCGCCAAGATCTACCTGCCCGACGAGGCGGCGCGCAAGCGCGCGGTCGAGGAGCGACTGTTCGACGTCTTCCGCCGGTGGGGCTACCGGGAAGTCGTCACGAGCGCCTACGAGTACTTCGACGTGCTCGCGCACGGCACCGACCACGATCTGCAGGAGCGCATGTTCAAGATGGTCGACCGCGAGAGCGGGCGGCTCCTGACCCTGCGCGCCGACGTGACCCCGCAGATCGCGCGCATCGTCGCCACCCGCATGCGGGAGGAGCCGAAGCCGCTGCGCCTGCACTACGTCACCAGCGTGTTCCGCTATGACGAGCCGCACGTGGGCCGCTACCGCGAGTTCTACCAGGCGGGCGTGGAGCTGATCGGGCTGCCCAATCCCGAGGGCGACGCGGAGATGATCGCGATGACCGTCGAGGGGCTGCGCGCCCTCGGCCTCGGGCGGTTCCAGATCGACGTGGGCCAGGCCGACTTCTTCCGCGGGATCCTGGAGGACCTCGCCGTCGAGCCCGCGGTGGCCCGCGAGCTGCGGGACGCGCTCGGACGAAAGGACCTCTCGGCCCTGGAGCGCCTGGTGGCCGACCTGGCCGCTCCCGCCGCGGCGACCGAGCTGCTGCTGGCCCTGCCCGCCCTCTACGGCCGCGGCGACGTGCTGGAGCGCGCGGAGCGCCTGGTGAAGAGCGCGCGCTCCGAGGCCGCGCTCGGCAACCTGGCCGAGGTCTACCGGCTGCTGCGGGCCTACGGCCTGGCCGACTCGGTGCTGCTGGACCTGGGCGAAGTCCGCGGCTTCGACTACTATTCGGGCGTACACTTCGAGGCCTATGTGACCGGCCTGGGGGCGCCGCTCGTCGGGGGCGGCCGCTACGACCAGATGCTGGCCCACTTCGGCTACGATTGCCCGGCCACCGGGTTCGCCTTCGACATCGGGCGGGCGCTGCTGGCCCTGGCGTCGCAGGGAGCAGAGCCCGCGCTGTCCGGGCCCGACTTCTTCGTGATCGACTTCACCGCGGACAAGACCCGCGCGCTCGCGATCTCGCGGCGACTGCGGGACGCGGGGGCGGCGGTGGCGCGCGACATCATCAGCCGGCCGCTGGCCGAGTCGCTGGGCTACGCGCGTGGGCAGCGGGCGGTCTGCGCCCTGGTGATCGGCGAGGACGGGGCCGACCCCGACCGGATCCGGGTGATCGATCTGAGCGCGGGCGGAGCCGAGACGGGAGCGCGGACGGTGAGGGTGGACGAGCTGCTGGCGGACCCGAGGGGACACTTCCCGGGTCTGGGAGGGCGTGATGCCTAACATCGTGGTGGTGGGCGCGCAGTGGGGTGACGAGGGCAAGGGCAAGATCGTGGACGTGCTGGCCCCGCACGTGGGAGTCGTCGTCCGCTACCAGGGCGGCAACAACGCGGGCCACACCGTGGTGGTGGGCAAGGAGAAGTTCGTCCTCCAGTCCATCCCGTCCGGCATCCTCCACAGCGGGGTGCGCTGCGTGATCGGCTGCGGGGTGGTGATCGACCCCGCCTCGCTCATCGAGGAGATGGAGTCGCTGGTCCAGCGGGGAGTCTCCCTGGACGGCAACCTCTACATCTCCAAGAACGCGCACCTGATCATGCCCTACCATCCCGCGCTCGACCGCGCCTCGGAGTCGCAGGCGGGCGACCGCCGCATCGGCACCACCGGCAAGGGCGTGGGCCCCGCCTACGCGGACAAGGCGGCCCGCATCGGCATCCGCATGGCGGACCTGCTCGACGAGCGGCTGTTCCGGGAGAAGCTCGAGTTCAACATCAAGCAGAAGAACCGGCTGCTGCGCGAGATCTACGACGAGCAGACGTTCACGGTGGAGAACATCCTCGGGACCTACATGCGCTTCGCGGGCTGGCTCGCGCCCTACGTGACCGACACCGCGCTGCTGCTCAGCCGCTGGATCGAGGCCGGGCGCTCGGTGCTCTTCGAGGGCGCGCAGGGCACCATGCTCGACATCGACCACGGGACGTACCCGTTCATCACCTCGTCCAGCACCACCTCGGGCGGGGCTTCCACCGGGACCGGGGTGCCGCCCACCAAGCTCGACGGCGTGCTCGGCATCTCCAAGGCCTACTGCACCCGCGTCGGCGGCGGGCCGTTCATGACCGAGGTCGACGGCGAGATGGCGGACCGGCTCCGCGCCCGTGGCAACGAGTACGGGGCGGTGACCGGCCGGGCGCGCCGCTGCGGGTGGGTCGACGCGGTGGCCCTGCGCTACGCGGCCCGCATCAACGGGCTCGACACCATCGCGCTCACCAAGCTCGACGTGCTCGACGGCTGCGAGACGGTGCGCGTCTGCGTGGGCTACCGCTACGCGGGCGAGGTGCTGACCGACTTCCCGGAGGAGGAGCGGATCTGGCACGAGGCGGAGCCGGTCTACGAGGAGCTCTCCGGCTGGCAGACCTCGACCCACGGCATGCGGGACTACGCGGAGCTGCCGTCCAAGGCGCGCGAGTACGTGGAGCGCCTCGCGGAGCTGGTGGGCGTGGGCTTCTCGCTGGTCTCCACCGGGGCGGTGCGCGACGAGACGATCCTGGTGAACGACTCGGTGCTCACCCGCTGGTACCCGGCCCTGCGGAGCGCGCTGCCCGCGCACTAGCTCCCGAGCTCATGGCCCTCAAGATCCTGATCGTCGACGACGAGGAGCCGGCCCGCCAGGGACTCACCCAGCTCCTGGCCCGCTGGGGCTACGAGGTCGACGAGGCGGCCGACGGGCAGGAGGCCCTCGCCAAGGCCGCGTCGGGCCTGCCCGCGGTGGTGCTCTCGGACCTGGTGATGCCCCGGATGGACGGGCTCGAGCTGCTCCGCGCGCTCAAGACCGACGTGCCGTTCGCCTCCGTCATCCTGCTCACCGGGCAGGGCTCGATCGACACCGCGGTGACCGCGATGAAGGAGGGGGCCTACGACTACCTGACCAAGCCGGTGGACGTGGCGCGCCTGCGCGTGCTCATCCCCAAGGCGGCCGAACGAGGCGAGGCGCTTCGGGAAGTCGCGCTGCTCCGGCGCAAGCTGAGCCAGGTGTGGGGCATGGGGCGCCTGGTGGGCACCAGCCACGGCATGCAGGAGGTCTATCGCCTCATCGAGGTGGCGGCGCCGACCCCGGCCGCGGTGCTGATCAGCGGCGAGAGCGGCACCGGCAAGGAGCTGGTGGCGCGCACGCTGCACGACCTCTCCCCGCGCTCCAAGGGGCCGTTCGTGGCCGTCAACTGCGCGGCGATCCCGGAGACCCTGCTGGAGAGCGAGATCTTCGGTCACGAGAAGGGCGCCTTCACCGGCGCGCTCGAGCGGCGGCCCGGCTGCTTCGAGCTCGCCCACGAGGGCACCATCTTCCTCGACGAGATCGCGGAGATGAACCCGGGCACCCAGGCCAAGTTCCTGCGCATCCTCCAGGACAACACGGTGCGGCGCCTCGGGGGCAAGACCGAGATCAAGGTCGACGTGCGGGTGCTGGCCGCCACCAACAAGGACCCGGTGAAGGCGATCCAGGAGGGGACGTTCCGCGAGGACCTCTACTATCGCCTCAACGTGGTGAGCCTGAACCTGCCGCCCCTGCGCGAGCGGCGCGACGATATCCCGGCCCTGGTGCAGGCCTTCATCGAGGAGTTCAACGCGCGTTACGACAAGCACATTCGGTCCGTCGACGAGGCGGTGCTGAACGGGCTCATCGCCTCGCCGTGGCCGGGCAACGTCCGCGAGCTGCGCAACGTGCTGGAGCGCGCCATCATCGTGTGCGACGGGGACACCATCCAGCCCAAGCACGTTCCCCCGCGGCCGTCTCTACGCGCGGCGGAGAGCCCCGACGGGCCGGACACGGTGTCGTTCCGGGTGGGCACGAGCCTCGAGGACGCGGAGAAGGCGCTGATCATCAAGACCCTCGCCGCCAACGGCAACAACAAGACGCGCGCCGCCGACGTGCTGGGCATCAGCCTCAAGACCCTCCACAACAAGCTCAAGGCCTACGGCACCTAGCATGCGGCTCGGAGTTCGCGGGCGCGAGGCGCTGGTCGTCAGTCTCCTCACCCTGCTGGTGGTGGCCACCGCCACCGCGATCCATCTGTCCCAGGTGAGCCGCGTGGTGGTGCAGGAGGCGGTGAAGCAGGCCGAGCTGATCGCCAAGCAGATCTACGCCCAGAGCGGCCGCGCGCTGCAGCGCGCCTCCGGGGCCGATCCCCTCGAGGCGCTGCGGGAAGACCCGGAGCTGCGGAGCTTCCTGGACAGCAGCGTGGGCTACTCCCCGCACCTGCTCTACGCCCTGATCTCGGACGCGCAGGGCACGGTGGTGCTGCACACCGAGCGGCGCAAGGAGGGCCAGCACGCCGCCGACCGGCCGAGCCTCGAGGGGCTGCTGAAGCTCGACACCCTGAGCCGGTTCTCCGCCCTCTACAACGCGGGCCGCACCTACGAGACCACGCTGCCGGTCACCCTGAACGACCGCTTCTTCGGCTCGATCCGGCTCGGGGTCTCGACCACGCTCCTGCGCCGCGAGGTGACCGCGTCGCTGCAGCAGAGCCTCGCGGTGGCCGCGGTGGCCCTGCCGCTCGCCTGGCTGGCCGCGATGGTGATGGCCCAGCTCACCGTCCGCCCGATCCGGGCGATCGTGGGCCAGGTCGACCGCATCCGGCGCGGCGAGCCGGTGGAGCCCGCCGCGGTGGTGGCGGGCGGCGACGAGTTCCAGGAGCTGTCGGCCCAGCTCTCGCGTCTCGGCCGCGAGCTCCAGGCCGATCGGCTCGCCACCCTCAGCGAGAAGGCGCACCTGCAGCAGGTGGTCGACCAGCTCGAGGACGGGGTGATCTTCCTCAACCCGGAGCGCCGCGTGCTGTTCATGAACCGGGTGGCGGAGGGAGTGGTCGGCCTCTCGCTGGAGCAGACGGTGGGGTTGGCCATTCACGAGGTGCTCGATCCCGCGCACCCGCTGCTGCCCTTCATCGACCAGGTGGTCGGCGGCACCGCCGGCATCCGGAACGCCACCGTGGTGCTGCCCCAGGACGGCCGCGAGAAGGAGTTCCTGGTCTCCGCCTTCCACATGGAGGACGCCCACCGGGTGATGGGCGTGGCGGTGCTCCTGAAAGATCTCGAGTCGGTGAAGACGGTCCAGTCGCTGGTGAGCTACTCCGCGAAGCTGGCCGCCCTCGGGCGCCTCACCTCCGGCGTCGCCCACGAGGTGAAGAACCCGCTCAACGCGATGATGATCCACGTGGAGCTGCTGAAGGAGCGGCTGGAGGATGCCGATCCCGACGTGCGCCAGAGCCTCGAGGTGATCGGCAGCGAGATCCGCCGCCTGGACCGGGTGGTGCAGGGCTTCCTCAAGTTCATGCGCCCGCAGGAGCTGACCCTCAAGCCGGTGGACCTCAACTCGATGCTGCAGAGTGTGGGGGCGCTGCTGGAGGCGGAGGGGCAGAGTCGCGGGGTGCGCCTGGTGATGGACCTCGACGCGGGCCTGCCCAGCGTGAGCGGGGACGAGGAGCTGCTGCGTCAGGCCTTCATCAACATCGTCCAGAACGCGGTGCAAGCGATGCCGAACGGCGGCGCGGTGCGCATCCGCACCCGCGCCGAAGGGCTCGAGCTGGTGCGGGTGACCGTGACCGACCAGGGCGTGGGCATCGCCCCGGAGGACGTCGACAAGATCTTCAAGCTCTACTACACGAGCAAGCCCGGCGGCAGCGGCATCGGCCTCTCGGTGGTGTACCGCATCGTGCAGCTCCACGACGGCAGCGTCGAGGCCAAGTCGCAGGTGGGCAAGGGTACCGCCCTGATCGTGCGGTTGCCGGTCCGGTGAAGGCGATGTCCTCCGCGCTCCAGCTCTGGGTGCTCGCCGCGCTGCTGGGTGGCTGCGCGAGCGTGGGCGAGCTGTTCCTGCCCGCGCCGGCCGGCACGCCGCGGCCGCCGATGGTGGCCGACGAGGAGCCCGCGCCCGCTCCCTCGCGTCCGGCGCCGGTGGCCCGCGAGCCGGTGCCGCCGTCCTCGCCGTCCCGCCCGAGCCCGCCGGCCACGACTCCGGTGCCCTCGCCTCCGCCGGCGACAGCGCCGCCCCCGGCCACCTCGCCCGCGCCGCCGCGGACCGCCAACATTCCCCGCGAGCCGTCGACGCCGGCCCCGGTGCTGGCGCCGCAGGCGAGCGCGGAGGAGGAGCAGCGGATCAAGACCCAGGCGGAGCGGCGCATCGAGGGGACCGAGCGGATCGTGCAGAAGATCGATCCCGCTCGCCTGGCGCGCGAGCAGCGAGAGAACTACTCGACGATCCAGTCCTTTCTCTCCAAGGCCCGGGAGGCGCTGTCCGCCCGGGACGTGCAGCGGGCCTTCACTCTCGCCGACAAGGCGTATCTGCTCGCGGACGAGCTATCGAAGGGCCCGCGATGAGGCGTGTAAAAGCTTACTCGCCCCGGTAAGTGTTTCCGGCCCTTCATCTGCGCGGGCCGCGCCTGGCAGCCGTAAGCCTTCGCCACACCGCGCTACACGCAACTTGCATGCATGGCACGGTGGTTGCGAACCATCCTCCGGAAATCAAGACGTCGGGGAGGGGAGCGCATGCGCAGCCGGGACATCGCGGGCATGATCCTCGGGCTCACCGTGGGCGCAGCCGCCAGCGCCTGCACGATCGATCCCCCGGCCGGCACTCCTCCGGCGCCGATGGCGGGGGCGCTCGAGGGTGGCCCGCGTGAGGTCGCGTTCGGACGCACCGGGCCCGAGGTCGTCAACAACCCGCAGCTCCGCGACAAGATCCGCCAGATGTTCGGCAGCGACTGGGGACCGGGCGGCAAGCTGGTGCGCGGCGCGGAGCCCTTCTTCGGCCGCACCGAGCCGCCGCGCGGCATCCGCATCGGCGATCGTAACTACATCGCGGTGACCGGCTGCGCGCCGGATCGCTGCCAGGCCGACCGCGTGCTGCTGCTGATCCAGGAGAGCGGCGAGTCGCTGCTCGCGCGCCTCGACGAGGGCGGCTTCTCGCACTACTACGCGTACGGCGGCAACTGGGGCCTCGCGGGCTCGACGGCGCAGGCCGCCGATAGCGGCCTCCGGGCCCTCCAGCGGACGGGAGACCCGTATCCGAAGTTTTGACCGGCCGGCAATCTTGACCCGCTCCCGTCCGCCCGCTATGCTGAGCGCTGCCCTTCTGACCCGTTGGTTCTCGTTGGCGCGATGCGCAATGTCCAGACCGAGCTCGAGATGCTTGCATACGACACGCACCGTCCGCCGCGGACGGGGGCGCGACGCATGAGCGACCTGGCTCGCCTGCTGGGCTGGGTGGAGGAGTGGGCGGCCGGTGACGGCCTCTTGCTCCTGATGACCGACTACGACGGAACCCTGACCCCGATCGTGGACGACCCCGCGGACGCGATCCTGGCCGACGACACCCGGGAGCAGCTTCTGCGAATCGCGCGCTCGCCCCGGGGCTCGGTCGCGGTGATCTCGGGCCGCGGCCTCGAGGACCTCCGGACCCGGGTGGGCGTCCCGGAGGTGATCTACGCGGGCTGCCACGGGCTCGAGATCATGGGCCCGGGGCTCGAGTTCCGCCATCCCGACGCGCTGGCCCAGCAATCGATGCTGTGGGCGGTGGGCGAGATCCTGGTGCGGCGCGCCCCCGCGGTGAGCGGCATGCGGGTCGAGCCCAAGGGCCTCGCGGTGGCCGTCCACTACCGGCACGTGCCACCGGACGAGATCCGCCGGGTGGAGATCGAGCTGGCCCGCGCCATTCGCGAGCAGGGGAGCCGGCTCAAGATCTTCCACGGGACGAAGGTGATCGAGGTGCTGCCCCAGGTGGCGTGGACCAAGGGGGAGTGCGCGCGCTTCATCCAGGAGCACGTGCTGCCCTCGGGGTCGGGCCCCGCGCTCAGCCCTCCGCTCTGGATGTACCTGGGCGACGACTGGACCGACGAGCACGCCTTCGAGGTGCTGAGCGGGCTGGCCCTGACCGTCCGGGTCGGCGACCTGGTGCCCTCGTCCAAGGCCGCCTACCGCCTGAAGGACGTGGCCGAGGTGCGCGAGCTGCTGGCCGCGATGGCGGCCGGCCTCACGGTGGGGAGCCGGGCATGAAGTTCCAGCTCCGGCTCGTGGCCGGCCTCTGGCTGGCGTGCCTGATCGTGGTGGGCGCGTTCGCGTACTTCCAGTTCGTGGAGGACCGCGAGCGGCTCACCGCGGAGCTCGACCGCCGCGCCTCGCTGGTGAGCGAGGGTCTGAAGGAGGCCCTCGAGCCCGCGCTCGGCCCGCGCGTGAGCAAGCCGCAGGTGGACCGCCTCATCAAGAAGTTCAGCAAGCCGGACCTGGGCCTGGCGGTGTACGACCGGGTGGCGTCGCTGATCGCGGCCACCCCGCAGGTGGCCAAGCAGCTCGAGAACCCGCCGCCGGAGGCCACCTGGGCGCTGACCTCCGGCGCGGTGCAGACCGGCTTCCGCAAGGTCGGCGGCACCCTGCGCTACGTCTACGCGGATCCGATCGTGCGCGACGAGAAGTCCGCCGGCGCGCTGGTGGTGTTCCTCGACGCGAGCGACCTCGAGACCGCGGAGTGGGAGCTCTGGCGCTTCAACGCCATTCGCTTCGTGGTGCTGGCCCTCGCCCTGGCGCTGATCGCGCTCGTGGTGGTGCGCATGAGCCTGACCCAGCCGCTGGCCAAGATGGCGCGCTGGACCAAGGCGGTCCGCCGCGGCCACGCCATCGAGCCCCCCGAGCTGCCCGACGAGAGCCTCTTCGGCCCCATCGCGCGCGAGGTCACGGTGCTGGCCAAGAACCTCCAGCGCGCGAAGGCCGCCGCGGAGGAGGAGGCCGCGCTCCGCCTCATCGGCCAGACCCTGTGGACCGAGGAGCGGCTCAAGCAGTTCGCCAAGATGCGCCTGGGCGAGCGCCCCCTGGTGGTGGTGTCCAACCGCGAGCCGGTGAGCCACGTGTGGAAGGAGGGCCAGATCCAGGTGGTGACGCCGGCCAGTGGTCTGGTGACCGCGATGGACCCGGTGATGCGCGCCTGCGGCGGAGTGTGGGTGGCGCAGGCCAGCGGCGACGCGGACCGCGAGACCGCGGATGCGCGCGGGCGCCTGCGGGTGCCGCCCGACGACCCGCGCTTCACCCTGAAGCGCGTGTGGCTCACCCCCGAGGAGGAGGCCGGCTACTACTACGGCTTCTCCAACGAGGGGCTATGGCCGCTGTGCCACATCGTGCACAACCGCCCGCTCTTCCGCCCGGAGGACTGGGCCCAGTACCGGGCGGTGAACGAGAAGTTCGCGGCCGCGGTGCTGGAGGAGATCGCGGGGACCGAGTCCCCGATGGTCCTGATCCAGGACTACCACTTCGCGCTGCTTCCGGGCCTCATCAAGCGGGAGCGGCCCGACGCGCGCACCGCGATCTTCTGGCACATCCCGTGGCCGAACTTCGAGGCGTTCTCGATCTGCCCCTGGCAGGACGATCTGCTGCTCGGCATGCTGGGCGCGGACCTGATCGGCTTCCACACCCAGTACTACTGCAACAACTTCCTGGACACGGTGGAGCGCGCCATCGAGGCCCGCATCGACTGGGAGCGCTTCTCGGTCACGCGCGGCCAGCACGTCACCTCGGTGAAGCCGTTCCCGATCAGCGTGGCCCCCGGCTTTGTGGACAACCCGCCCACCACCACCCGGCAGGCGCTCCTCGACAGCCTCGAGACACCGGCGGAATTCCTCGGGGTGGGGGTGGAGCGGCTCGACTACACCAAGGGTCTCCCCGAGCGCTTCCGGGCCCTGGGCCGCTTCTTCGAGCGGTTCCCGGAGTATCGCGAGCGGGTGACGTTCGTGCAGCTCGCGGCCCCGAGCCGTAGCACGATCCCGCGCTACCAGGCGCTGGAGGCCGAGGTGGACGCGGCGGTGCAGGAGGTGAACGGCACCTACCAGACCAAGCGCTGGAAGCCGATCCTGTACCTCAAGCGCCACCACGAGCACCGGGACATCTGGCCCTTCTACCGGCACGCCGACTTCTGCATGGTGACGTCGCTTCACGACGGGATGAACCTGGTGGCCAAGGAGTTCATCTCGGTGCGCGACGACGAGGACGGCGCGCTGATCCTGAGCCAGTTCACCGGCGCGTCCTCCGAGCTGCGCGACGCGATCCTGGTGAACCCGTACGACATCGACGGCATGGCGGAGGCGATCCGCGCCGCGGTGGCGATGCCGGCGGAGGAGCGCCGGGCGCGGATGGCCCGGATGCGCCAGGCGGTGCGGGAGCACAACATCTACCGCTGGGCGGGCCTGCTGCTGAGCGAGCTGGAGCGCATCCCCGAGGTCTCGCTGAGCGCCAGCGGCTCGGTGTCCTGAGCCCGGCCGGCCGCCGGAGGCCGGTGGAAACACGAAGGGGGAGGGACCCGTGAGGTCCCTCCCCCTTCTGACGTCCAGACCGGCCCTCTCGCCCTGCCCTCTCCCCGCTGGGGAGAGGGAGAGATGGGGAGGCTTAGTCCTGGTCGACCAGCATCTTCACCGTCACCCGGCGCTTCTTCTCGTCGGGGCTCTCCTTGGCGGTGATGGGGCCGAGGCCCACCGCGTGCAACCGGGACAGCTGCACGCCCTTCTCCACCAGGTAGCGGCGCACCGCCTCGACACGACGCTGGCTGAGGCCGTAGTTGTAGTCCACGGTCCCCTTCGGGTCGGTGTAGCCGCCCAGCTCCACGATCAGGGTCGGGTTGGCCTGGAGCTCCTTCACCACGCCGGCCAGCGCGGTCTGCGCCCCGTCCGTCAGATCGGCCTTGTCGAAGCCGAAGTAGACCTCCAGGGTGTCGGCCGTCTTCTGGTTGTAGCGGTTCGACCAGAGGCGGGTCAGGCGGGTATCCACCCCCTCGGCCTTGGTCATGGCGGCATCGGCGCGGTTCTTGGCATCGGCCACGGCGCCCTCCAGGCTCTTCACCTGGGTGGTCACGCCCTTGACCTCGGTGCTGACCCCCTCGACCTGACCCTCGACCTTCACGAAGCGCTGATCGATGACGGCATCGGACTTCGTGAACTGCTCGCGGACCCAGTCCTTGGTGGCGCAGCCCGACACCAGCAGCACCGCTGCTGGCATCAGCACGCCGATCTTCATCATCTGTCGCATAACCCCGCCTCCTTTGTGGGCGTTGGCCAACGTATGGAACGAATGCGAAGCTGCTTGGGAGAGCAACAACCACGCCAGTCTGGGGCCCGCCCGCAGTCATGACGCACCGGGACGGGTTTTTCAGATGTGGCGTCTACTTGGCGGGCGGGAGCTGCGCCGCCCAGGGAGCGAGTGTCCTCCGGGCAGGCGTGCGATTTCATCAAGATTACATGATCCGTGTAATCGTTACATGCCCGGTTGGGCGCCCTAGTGGACCGGCGCCGGCATGTGGATATAGAGGTCCTGCTTGGTCGGCTTGAGGCCGAGCAGCGGCCGGGGGGGCTTCATCTCGTACCGGACGGGCTTGAGGTGGTCGGCGTACTGCCGCTCGGGGTTGTAGACCGTGCTGAACTTCCAGAGCATGCGGAGGTAGTTGGTCTGGCCCCGGGAGGCCGCCCGGAGCGCGGCCCCCCCATAGAGCTTGAGCGCCCCCCAGCCCAGGTGCTTGCGGTTGAGGACGGACTGGGTGTTGACCAGCAGCTCGTAGAACCGCTTGAGCGGGACCTTGGTCGGCAGCACCGCGTGCTGCACGTCGAAGAGCCGGTAGTCCCGGGAGGTGAGCTGCCGGGACTCCGTCAGCCAGAGCTCGGTGCCGGGGTAGGGGGTGGCCACCGTGAGGTGCACCACCTCGGGGACGGAGAGGGCCCAGTCGCGGACCGCGGCGAACCGGGCCTCGTCCCAGCTGGGGTCGGCGATGATGTTGATGGCGACCGTGAGCCCGAGCGAGCGGGCGATCTCCAGCGCGCGCAGGTTCTCGTTGAGGGTGACCCGCTTGCGGTGGGCCTTGAGGGCGTCCTCGTCGAGGGCCTCGATCCCGAGGAACATGTAGTAGAGGCCGAGCCGCTTCCAGCGGGCGAACAGCTCCTGGTTCTTGATCAGCACGTCGCAGCGGGTTTCCAGGTAGTACTGCTTGCGGATGCGCCGCCGCTCGATCTCGGACGCGATCGCGTCGCCGTGCTCGGCGTGGATGAAGGCCACGTCGTCCACGATGAACACGTTGGGCTCGCGGATGCGCGCCAGGTCCTCGCCCGCCGCCTCCGGCGAGCCCTTCCGGTAGCTGCGCCCGTAGAAGGTCCACGCGCTGCAGAAGGAGCAGTCCCAGGGGCAGCCGCGGGTGAACTCCACCGAGGCGCACGGGTCGAGCACCCCGATGAAGTACTTGTGCCGCTTGCGCCCGAGGTCGCGCGCGGGCATGAAGCGGTCGAGGTCGTCGAGCAGCGTGGGGCTCGGTCCCGCCCCGCTCGTGGTCACCACCCCGGGCAGGGTGCAGAGCTTCGGATCGCCGATGGCCTCCAGCACCCGCGGAGCGATGATCTCGCCCTCGCCGCGCACGATGCAGTCGATCGTGCCCTCCGCGTGCTCGAGGAACTCCGCCGCGACGAAGGAGGCGCTGTGGCCGCCCACGAACACGAAGGTGTCGGGACGCTTCGCCTTCGTCTCCTTGGAGAGATCGATCACCTCGGGCACGTTCGCGAGGTAGTTCACCGAGAAGCCGACCGCCTGCGGCGCGAAGTCCGCGAGCTCCTTCCAGTAGTCGGCGTGCGAGAAGATCTGCAGGTCGAGCAGGCGGACCTCGTGACCCGCCGCGCGCACCGCGGCCGCCACTCGCTCGAGGCCGAGCGGCTCGAGCCGCAGGTAGAGTTCGGAGTACATCAGGGGACTCGGGTGCACGAGCAGCACGCGCATGGCGTCGACTCCTTTCGCACGCATCATACGTGAGAGGCAGGCCCGGCGCCTCCAAGCCCGTGTCGGGGCCGCCCGCCAAGTGCCTCCGGGGAAAGAAAAAAATACCCAATTTCATGTAAGGGTTACACGACAAGTGTCAGCCTTGTGACGCGCTCGGTCAGCCCAAGGCGGCCGCGTTCGCGCCTAAATTGGCGGAATGCCGCGGTTCCATTTTCCGCGCCGCCCGTGCCCGCGCTGGCATTGCGGTTGCCTAGGGAAACGATCGGGGCGTGACCAGCATGGCGACGATCCGGATGAAGGGCAGGGGCAAGAGCGAGGCGGTGGAGACGCCGTCCCGCCTGCTGCTCGTCGACCCCTACGGCGGCAGCCGCGAGGGCCTGGGCGCGGCCCTGCGGGGCGGCGGGCTCCTCGTGGAGACGGCCGCGAGCGCGCCGGAGGCGCTGGCCAAGATGGAGGCCGGCGAGGTGGACCTGGCGATCGTCGACCTGGACCTGCCCCCCACGCACGGCCTCGCCGAGGACGGCTGGGACCTGGTGGACCTGCTCCGCGCGGCCAGGCCGGCCCTGCCGTTGATCCTGATCGCCGCCGATTGCGAGCCCCACACGCAGGCCGAAGCGCTCCGCCTCGGGGCGCGCCTGCTCGAGAAGCCCATCAACCCGCGGGAGCTGCGGACCCTCGTGTCCGCCCTGCGTTCGGAGACTGCACCAGCATGAAGCGCGCATCGATCGGCCTCGGCATCCTCGTCACCTTCTTCCTCCTCGCGATGTTCCTGATGGCCGACGCGGAAGTCCCCGCGGTGGACGACGCCGCGGTCGTCAGCACCAGCGCCGCCCGCTGATCGTCTGACCGTCTCACCCCGGGCGGCCGCGATTCCCCGCCGCCGGGTCCGGTACACCCGCCTCTCGTGTTCCGCCACGTCACCGAGTGGGGTACCATGCCGTTCGTGACCGATGGAGGCGGCCGCGAGGTGGCCATGATGCTCGTCGCATATCCCTGGGTGATTCTCCTGGCCGCGGGCTGGGTCGTCGGCGCCGTCTTCGTGGGGACGGTCGGCGGCGCCACACGCGGGGTCCAGGGCTTCTTCGTGTGGACGCTCGCCGCGCTGATGTTCTCGCCGCTGCTCGCCTTGCTCGGGCTCATCGCGGTGCTGCTGGGCGATCTGGTGCGCGAGATCGAGATCAAGGCCATTCACGGGCCGGAGGAGCTGCCGCTGCCGCCGCCGCGGCGTCAGTCCGGACGCTTCGCGCACCTCGCGGGAGAGGACGAATAGGGGAGAGGGCATGACCACGATCGGGATCCTGCATCCAGGCGACATGGGCAGCGTGGTGGGCGCGTGCGCGGTGGCCGCCGGGGCGCGGGTGCGGTGGGCCGCGGAGGGGCGCAGCGCGGGCAGCCGCGAGCGCGCCGCCGTGGCGGGCCTGGAGGACGCGGGCACGGTGGCGGCGCTGGTAAGGGCCAGCGACGTGGTGCTGTCGGTGTGCCCGCCGCACGCGGCCCTCGACCTCGCCCGCGAGGTGGCGCGCCTGGGCTTCGGCGGCCTCTTCATCGACGCCAACGCGGTGGCGCCCGCCACCGGGCGCGAGATCGGCGCGGTGGTGGAGACGGCCGGCGCCACCTTCGTGGACGCCGGCCTGATCGGTCCGCCGCCCCGCAGCGCGGGCTCGACGCGCCTCTACCTCTCGGGTCGGGAGGCCAAGCGGGCGGCCGCCCTGTTCGAGGGCAGCGCCCTCGAGGCGATCGCCATCGGCGATGGGGCCGGCGCGGCCTCCGCGCTCAAGATGGCCTACGCCGCATACACCAAGGGCTCCTCGGCCCTCCTCATGGCCATCCGCGCGCTCGCGGCGACCGAGGGCGTGGACGACGCGCTCCTGGCCGAGTGGCGCCGCTCGCAGCCGGAGCTGCCGAAGCGCTCCGAGGCCGCCGCGCGCGACAACGCGCGCAAGGCGTGGCGCTTCGTGGGCGAGATGGAGGAGATCGCCGCCACCTTCGAGGCCGCAGGGCTGCCCGGCGGCTTCCACCAGGCGGCGGCGGTCATCTACGACCGGCTCGCCGGCTACAAGGATGCGAGCACGCCGCCCGCGATGGCGGACGTGGTGGCCCCGCTCATCCGACGGCCGACGCGGTAGCGGGCGGGAGGAGGGCGTCATGGTCAAGGTCGCACTGTACGTGCAGCTCGAGGCGAAGCCCGGCAAGGAAAGCGAGGTCGAGTCCTTCCTGAAGGGCGGCCTCGCGGTGGTCCAGGAGGAGCCGGCCACGACCGCGTGGTTCGCGCTGCGTCTGGGCCCCCGCATCTTCGGCATCTTCGACGCATTCCCGGACGAGCCCGGCCGCCAGGCACATCTGTCGGGCCGAGTCGCCGCCGCGCTCATGGCGAAGGCGGGCGATCTCCTCGCCAGGCCGCCCGTCATCGAGAAGGTCGACGTGCTCGCGGCGAAGCTGCCCGGGTAGCCCGCGCCGGATGCCAGGCAAGAAGCCATCCGCCCGCAAGCCGAGCGGGTCGAAGGCACGAGGCGCCAACCCGCGCGAGGACGCCAAGCCCCGGCGCGTGCCGCCGTCGCCGATCGTGTTCGAGCAGCCGGGCACGCTCAGCTTCGCGATCATCCGCCCGCGCGGCAGGCTCGCGAGGCGGCGTCTCGGAACGCCCGATCGTGATCGAGTCGGCGGCTGTTCCCCGCCGAGAGCTCAGAGCACCTGGCTCGTAAGCACCGCCCGTTCGTCGGTCTCTCGGCACTGGATCGGCGGAGCTTTCTGCTCGCGGGCGTGGCGGCCATTTGCCCAGGCTGCTCGGGCGCGACGTCGCGCTCGCCGGAGGCCCGGCGCATGGTCGACTTCGCGGTGGTGGTCCGCGGCGGACGCGTGATCGATCCCAGCCAGGGCCTCGACACGTCGCTGGACCTTGCGATCGACGGGACCCGCATCGCTGCGATCGGCCCCAACCTGCGCGGGCACGTCGTCCTCGATGCCACGGGGTGCGTGGTCGCTCCGGGGTTCATCGACCTGCACAGCCACGCGCAGACCGTGGGGGGTCACCGATTGCAGGCGTTCGACGGCGTCACGACCACTCTCGAGCTGGAGATGGGCGCGATGCCCGTGTCGGCGGCGTATGCCCAGGCGAGCGTCGAGGGCCGGCCCTTGAACTATGGGTACTCCGCCTCCTGGGCGGCCACCCGGATCGAGGTGCTCACCGGCTACCGAGGCGCCGGGCGATCGATGCTGGCCCGCTTCGCCGATCCAGGCTGGCAGCGCGAAGCGACCGCCAGCGAGCAGGATCGTATCCTCGGACGCCTGGAGGAGGAGCTGGCCGCGGGCGCCCTCGGCATCGGGGTGCTGGTGGGTTACGCGCCGGGGACCGGGCCCGAGGAGTATCTACGCGTCGCACGCCTGGCGGCCGCCCGCCGTGTGCCGACGTTTACTCACGTGCGGGACCTCGTCGAGTTCGCTCCCGATACCCGCATGGACGGCGCCGAAGAGCTGGTGCGCGCCGCGGGCGAGACCGGGGCCCACATGCACTACTGCCACGTCAACAGCACGTCGGGGCGTCATGTCGACCGGGTTCTCGCCCTCGTCGACCGGGTGCGTCGCGCGGGGGCGATCGTGACCACGGAGGCGTATCCCTATGGCGCCGGCATGACGGCCATCGGCGCCGCGTTCCTCGCTCCCGAGCGACTGGCCGAGCGGGGCATCCGCCCGACTGATCTCGTCTACGCGCCGACGAATGAGCGGGTACGCGACGTGGAGCACCTCACTCGCTTGCGGGCCGCCGATCCAGGCGGCCTCTGCATCGTGCACTCGCTCGACGAGACACAGGCGGCGGACGTGGCGGTGATGCGCGCCTCGCTCGTCCACGAGGACACCATGGTGGCGAGTGACGCGATGCCGTTGACCTGGCTCGGGCCGGCCACCGATCGGGCGTGGCCTCTGCCCCCGAGTGCCCTCACGCACCCGCGCACCGCGGGCACGTTCGCGCACTCCTATCGGCACCTGGTCGGCGAGGGCGCGCTCAGCATTGCCGAGTTCATCCGGCGCGCGAGCCTGCTCCCGGCCCGCGTGGTCGCGACCGCCCTCGGCGGTGGTGTCCGGAAGGGCACGCTCACCCTGGGGGCGGACGCTGACGTCGTGGCACTCGAGCCGGATGCGTTCCGCGACCGGGCGACCTACGAGGCGTCGACGCGGCCGTCGACGGGGGTTCGGCATCTCCTGGTCGGCGGGGAGCCCGTCGTGCGTGACGGTGAGCTGGTGCTCCATGCTCGACCCGGCCGACCCGTACGACGATCCTGAACGAGTGGGCGATCCAGCGTCCTAGCGGAGCGCGCTCGCGATGACCAACAGCATGAGTACCGTCGTCGATAGCCGCGACGTCAGGCGCATCGCGTGCGGGCTGCGCCTAGAGGCCAAGCTTGCGGAGCCCCTCCAGGCTCAGCGTGACGCCGGGAATCTCGTGCTCCCGGTGGGTCCGCAAGGCGCGCACGGCCTCCTCGATGCGGGCCGGCGGGATCGCGGCCTGCCCGAGCAGGGATCTGAGGCCATCTTCCGTCGTGATGCGGAGGTCGGCGTTGCCCGTCGGCGTGAACATCACATCGTAGGTCGAGACGCCGGCCCACCGAATCCACAGGCGACCGACTCGGTGCGTGACCGGAGGAGTATCTGCGCGGTGCGAGGTGGTGGCACGCGTCATCGGTCGACCGTCGCGGCTCGAGCGGTCTCCCAGGTCCAGACCCATCCACTCGAGAGAGGGATCTGCCGGTCCTGCGGAATGGCGGACAGCGGGCACGACGCCACGGCAGGGCCCTCGAACCGGAAGACGACCCCGTCCCCATCGATCCGCCAAACGCTGGCGTCCACCGCCCCGGGGCGCAGGTTCGGCACCAGAAAGTACAGGCGCCCCTTCGCGCCTTCCTTGAAGGCGGGAAGCGCGGCGGGCCGCACCGGAAACTTCATCCAGCCGTCTCGATACTCCTCCGGCAAGTGCATGGCGGTGGGATACCCTTCGCAGGAGATATGCCACTCGTAAAACGCCGGTACGATGGAGACTTGCGGCGCGTGCGAACTTTGCGCAGAGAACGGCACTTCTCAAGGAGGGAGGACCGGTGCGCTTTCAGTCGCCACGGATACCCGGTAAGTCTTGCCGCTCCTCGAGGAGCACGGTGCGCGTGAAGCGTGCTCGAGGTGCCGGCCAATGAGGACGGTCATCGGCCTTGCGCTGTTGTTGCTCGGTACCTCGAATGCCTATTCCCAGAGCGCCTGGACCCTCTGGGCCCGGACGTGCGATCTCAGGAGGCTCTCACAGTGCGACGCCCCCTGGTATCAAGCGCAGACATTCGAGGCGGAGCGGTGGTGCCGTGCCGCACGAACGTCTCGCAACGATGAGGCGTTGCGGCAGTCCGCCGAGAGCGGGAATCGGACGATTCGCGAGTATCAGTGCCGACCCGATACTGCGCCGCCACCAGGAGCAAAGGGAGCGAAATGATCACAAAGTGATAGAATCGCCCGCAAGTTCCTCGTCGGTGCCTGTCGAGCCGTTAGCTCAGTTGGTAGAGCACCTGACTTTTAGCGGACCCCCTGGTGCCCACCACGCACCGATCCCGGGTGCAAATTGCTATGTCGTGGCGATGTATTTCAGGAGCCTCCTTTTCCACATACGCGTTGGGACCCGCCCGAGATTGTTTTGCCGTGCCCGCACTGCGAGACCGGCCGACTTCGCCTCAGCGGTCGGCAGATTGAGTGGTGGGAGATGGGCTTCACCCTTGTTCTGTGGTGCCCCGCATGCGGCCAACTCTGTGGGTTCCGGGAATTCTGATGCCTCCCTTTCCGGGAATTCTGATAGGTCGCTGAAGGCTCCGAGGTCACGCTCCTCCCGAGGTCGGCGGTCGCGCAACGCCGCCTCGGGAAGGGGGAGGAGTGATCGGAGCCATGGCACGGCATGAGATCCAGGTGCTGCGAGCAGTAGGCATGGCCCAGACGGCGGTGGCCGCGAGGACCGGGGTCTCGGTCCAGAGCGTCCGCCGGATCGAGCGGGAGAGGCCGGTGACGACGAGCCACACCCAGGCGCTGACCGCCGCGTGCGGGGTCGGGCGTCCCTCGCTCGCCGCGCCGTGGGGCGCGCGCGTGGAGACGTGGCTGGGCGAGGACCGCCGCCGGCCCGGCGTGGAATTGCTGCGCCGCGCGCGCGAAGCCGGCTATCAGGGCGGCAAGAGTGCCTTGTACGAGCTGATCCGCCGGCTGCGGGCCCCCGCGATCGCCCCGATGGTCCGCTTCGAGGGGGTGCCGGGCGAGTTCAGCCAGCATGACTTCGGCCACGTTGACGTGCGCTACACGTCGGGCGCGGTCGAGCGCATCCACTTCTTCGCGAGTCGGTTGAAGTGGAGTCGGATGGTCGACGTCGTGCTCGTGCCCGACGAGCGGGAAGAGACGCTGATCCGCGGCCTGCTGGCCGCCTTGGAGGGCTTCGGAGGCGTCCCGCTCGTCACGGTCTGGGACAATCCCAAGACCGTGGTGGTCTCGCGCACCGGGGACCGCATCGTCTGGAATCCGATCTTCGGCCAGGTGGCGCTCGACTACCGCTTCGCGCCGGAGCTGTGCTGGCCGCGCTCGGGCCAGCAGAAAGGCGCCGTCGAAAATCTGGTGGGCTGGGTCAAAGGCAGCTTCTTCAAGTGTCGCCGCTTCCACGACCGCGCGGATCTCGAGGCGCAGCTGGCCCAGTGGCTCCGCGAGGTCAACACCGGACGCCCGAGCCGCGCCACGGGGATAATTCCGGCGGTCCGCCTCGAACAGGAGCGCAGGCGGCTGCGCCCGCTGCCGATCGCGCCCGCGGCCTACGCGCTGACGATCCCGGTCGTCGTGACGGCCCGGGCCCGGGTGGTGTACGACGGACGTGAGTACTCGATGCCCCCGGAGACCATCGGCCAGCCCGCCACGCTGCAGCTCTACCGGGATCATGTCGAGCTGGTCACCCGCACGGGCTTGCGCATCCGGCACGCCGGGCGCCTCCCCCGCGGCCAGGTCAGCCTGCTGCCCGAGCACCGCGCCGCGATGCTCGGCGCCGTCCGGGGCCGTCGCGCGCGCCTGTACTACCAACGCCAGAGCCTGTGGGAGCTCGGCGCGGCGGCGGAGACGTGGCTCACCGAGCTGGTCCATCGGCGGCCCGCCCGCTGGGCGCTCGACGTCGAGCAGGGCTTTGCCCTCCTGCAGGAGCACGGACCCCAGCGGATCCTGGGCGCCTTCGCGCAGGGCGTGCGCCAGCGCGCCATCGGCGCCGAGTATGTGCGCGCCCACCTCACCGGCACCGCCGCCCAGGAGATCGCCGGATGAGCGCTTCACCCGGGACCGCCCAAGAAATGCACGGGCCCCGTGCCATCAGGATCGACGATCGTCGCTCGGGCCATACCTCAATATCCCCCCGCGCGCGGCGGTGCTCCTCGCTCGGCGAGGACCATCAGTGAGCCCCCCGGCCATCGACCTCGACGCCCTCCTCCGGCGCTTGCATCTGCCCACCGTCCGGCGCCTCTATCCTGACCTCGCCGAGCGGGCCGAGTCCGACGGGCTCAGCTACCGCGACTTCCTCGCCCTGCTGATCGCCGAGGAAGTGGCCCACCGCGCCCAGACCCGGATTCAGCGCTGCGTGCGGCGCGCCCGCTTCCCGTTCTTGAAAACCATCGAGGACTTTGATTTCACCTTCCAGGCCAGCATCCGCCTCGCCCTGCTCGGCAGCGTCCTCGGCCCCGAGCTCGTGACTCAGGGCCGCTGTCTCATCGCCAGCGGGCCGAGCGGCACCGGCAAGACCCATCTCGCCGTCGCCATCGCCTACCGCGCTATCCAGAATGGCTTCGAGGCGCGGTTCACCACGGCGACCGCCCTCATTGACGAGCTCTCCACGGCCACGCGCAAGGGCCGGCTCCGCCACGTCCTCCCGGCCTACACCCATCCCCACGTCCTCGTGATCGACGAGGTCGGCTATCTCAGCTATGGGCCTGATGCGGCTAACGTCCTCTTCCACGTCGTCAACGAGCGCTACCTGCATCAGCGCCCCATGATCTTCACGACTAACAAGCCGCTGAGCGCCTGGGGCCGGGTCCTCCACGACCCCGATCTCGCCCAGGCCATCCTCGACCGCGTGCTGGAGCGGGGGCGGCATCTCGAGCTGCGCGGCGCCTCCTATCGGACCCGGCATGCGAAACTTGACCTGACCCAGGACCCGGAGGCATCATCCCCAGCACCTACCAGAATTTCCGGAAATGGACTGCCAGAGTTTCCGGAACCCACAAACGCGCTGACGTGCGCATCCCGCCGCGGGCAATAGCGTCGCGTCAACCATGAAGGCCTCCAGTCTCGTGTCCCATCGGTGGCCTACTTGGATCATGGCCGAGGACTTGGCGCTCCATGTCCCACACGTGAAAGCATTCAACGTGAAACTGCACCCCGACGCCACTAATGCCCGTCGCGTCCGTCACGCTTAGGCCCTCCATTACCATCTGGCTCTTGGTCACTGTTTCGCCGCAGCCATCACACGTCTCTCCATTGCCCGGGCCGCCCCACATGCGAGGAATGTGGTTGTTCGGGAGACGACCATCAGCGAGCTTTGCCTGAATCAGGAGTGTAAGGGCGGGCCTATCCATGCTAAACCTCCTGGCGTCCTACCGAGATGCGACACGCCAGATTCACCAGGGTCTTGGCGCCCGGGGGTGCGCCAACCCGAAGGCCGGGGTGCAGGCGCTGCTAGGATGCGCCGGTCGGCTTAGATGCGGCTATTGGACTAAGGTCGGATACTCACCCTAACCGTCACGGGCGGGCCGCGCCACCGGAGCAGACGTAGACAGAACAGCCTCAGCAGCAGGGTCCTACGGCATACGGTACTGGACGAAGGTCCAATGATGCGATGGCCGCGAGATGCTCTACAGTGCATGGGAAAGGGGGACCCTTCGTGTTCCGATCTTGGTTCCTGATTTCCTTCGTCATCCTATTCGTTGCCTGGGTACTTGGCGGGTTCGTCTTCCACGTCGCGGGCGGCCTGATTCACGTTCTCCTTGTGGTCGCCCTCGTCCTACTAGTTGTCCACTTCCTGCGCGGCCGACCCTAAGCGCAGTTGACTCCGCCCCTCAGCAATGGGGAGCGACCGCCGCTTCCTCGTCACGACGTGGTAGAGGCGATCTTTCAACCGCTCTCCATCCGCCAGCAAGACGGCCACGGCGACCGCAGCATGAGTCTTGAAGAGTTACGCCTAGCCTTGGGCGTGAGTGAGGCTCTCATGAATGAAGCGCTGTGGTTACTGACCTTCCCCGGCGATAAGTCAGGTATCCGAAGCCGGGACGCGTGGCGCTAGGGCCAGACTGGAAGGGGCGATGATTTTGTGTTTGCTGTAACCAGACCTGCCCACGTTGATAGACGCTCCCAAGACCTTTCACAACCGTGCGCTTTCTGTACAGGTACCGTCCTGTACGGTGTGCGGCACAGTAGCCGTGCTACACTCGCTAACTACTTAGTACCATTGACGAGCCGTTAGCTCAGTTGGTAGAGCACCTGACTTTTAATCAGGGGGTCCTCGGTTCGATCCCGAGACGGCTCACCACCCTAAGATCCTCGCCTTCCTCTCGCGCCCCCTGCCGGGCGGTGTCCCGAATGAGAACCGGGAGGATGCTCGCGACTGCGATTCCGAGCGGCACCACGTAGCGCAGCAGGATTGCCCGGTGAAGAAATGGATTCGGGCCTTCTCCCGGTCACGGGGAGAAGGCCCGAGTGTTGCTCGACGGCGTGGTGCTAGTGCCCGCCGGTCCCGTGTGTCCCGGGCACCAGCGTCTTGAAGACGCCGGGCTGCTCGGCGCCGGTCACCGCGAGCATTCCGAGCGCGCCCTTCTCCATCGCCCGGACGATGCTGTGATCGACCAGGAGGAAGCGGCCGG
>Ga0207657_10000088_pt1 | contig 88065 bp, 89 predicted proteins | sample KBSC33metaG_FD_184316 | JGI IMG/M metagenome (GOLD analysis project Ga0207657, IMG submission 184316) | Corn rhizosphere microbial communities from Kellogg Biological Station, Michigan, USA - KBS C3-3 metaG (SPAdes) (version 2) | ecosystem: Host-associated > Plants > Roots > Rhizosphere > Soil ...
CTTCATCTAAACCGACAATGTCAAAGAGCCGACGCGCATCCTCCCCCGGTTCGATTGTTCCGGGCATCGGTTGTACCGACTAAGAAGAGGCGCGAAACGGTCGCCGACCCGCTGGGGGCCGTCGCCGTTGCTGGAGGCGCATATATGTGCGGCCCCCGAATGCGTCAACGGCTTTTTGTTCAAAGTGATCAAAAAACCGGCTTGGCTTGAAAAAGGCGCCGGCCAAATGACCGCCGCCGTTCACTCGATATGGGGTGGCCGCGCCCTTCTTCAAGAGGAGAAGCGGCTGATATCCCGGGTCTTTTTCAGACGCTCTGGATATAGGCGCGCATCGCTTCGGCTTCGTCCTCGATGCGCTCCATCCGGTGCTTTACCAAGTCGCCGATGGAGACGATTCCCGCCAGCTCGCCGTGAACGAGCACCGGCAAATGCCGGATTCGCCGCTGGGTCATCATCGCCAGGGCCACGACGGTCGGAGTCGTCGGCTCGACGGTGATTGCAGGAGCACTCATCGCCCGCGACACCGGCCACTGCAGCACGTCGGCGCCGCGGTCGCGAAGGCAGTAGATCACATCCCGCTCCGAGAAGATTCCGACAACCGAGCCGTTTTCGACGACAGGCAGCGCGCCGATTCGGTTCTCACCAAGCCTGGCGACCCCATCCGCCACCGTCGAATCCGGCGCGATGGTCGCAACCTCATGACCCTTCCCGGCCAAAATCGCCTCGATCGTCATCTCCGACTCCGGCTTCTCGAGCATTGCCTTGATAGTCTCATGCGCCGCGACCAAAGGGAAGCGCAGCCAGTTGATACGAAGGACAAAGATGATCGATTTGAAGCGAGAACCGGTGCTGAGGGTCGTTCCAGGCCCGACGGACATCAACGCCAACGGTCACATTTTCGGCGGCTGGGTGCTCAGCCAGATGGACATTGCCGGCGGGATCGTCGCTTCGCAGAGGGCGAACGGGCCGGTCGCCACGGTCGCGATCGAGGGCATGAAGTTCATCACGCCGATCCACATTCGCGATCTCATCTCCGTCTATGCGCATGTCGCGCGTGTCGGCCGCACATCGATGGGTGTCCGAATCGAGGTCATTTCCACCCGCGACCGCGGCAAGACCGACGTGAAGGTCACTGAGGGTCTATTCACCTTCGTCGCGCTCGACGAGCAGTACCGCCCGCGAAGCGTCGATACCGCCGCATAAGCGGAAACCTCCCCGTCCCGGCCGGGACGAGGAGGCCACGCGTGCGCCGGGGAGGGTCGGCGCGACAGTCGGCGGTTAGAATGCGAACTGGCCGAAAATACCGACCTCATCGTAGGTGCCGCTGGTGGTGTTGCTGATCCCGCCAACCGTTCCGTTCGACGTCGACAGGAAACCATTCTTCGCTCGGTCGCGCTTGTAGACCAGCGCCAGATCGACTTCCTTGATCGGCTTGTAGTTCACGCCGACATTGAAATAGCGATCCCGCAGGTCCGGGCTGAGATCCTTTTTCGGCTTCACCCAGTCGTAGCGGCCGAACACCGAAAACTGCTTGTTGAAAGCGAAGGACCCGAAGGTCGACCAGCCGTCGGCGCTATCGCCGACCGGGCCGGTGACGTTCAACCAGTTCTTGGCATGGAAATATTCGACGCCCACCCGAACCCGGTCGTCGGTATAGGCCGCAAGCGCGTTGAAGCGGGTGGCCCGGCGCGTGTCCGCGCCCCCGTCCGCGCTTTTGCCGAGCTTTCCGGTGTAGCCGCCGACGGCGAGCGTGATGCTCTTGATCGGATTGACGCTGACCCGGCCCTCAAGGTCGATGGTGTTGGAATTGCGCGATAGCGTCTTGTAGCCGGCGCCATTGATCGCCGAGGCGGCGTAGTTCACCTTGCCGTCCAGGAAACTGCCGCCGATGTGCACGCCCCAGTCCGACGAGGTGCCGAACTTGGTGCGGTCGATCAGAGTGTTCTCGACAAAGCGGTAACCGTAAACGCTCTCGGAGAATCCGACCCAGGGCAGGTCGGCGGCGCCGACCCGGACGAAGAATTCGGGAGCGAACTTCGCCTGGAGATACGCCTTCTTCACATAGACGAGGACGTCGTTGCTGGTGCCGTTGCTTCCATAGCGGAAATCGGTCGTGAGGTTCGCCGACAGCACGTTGTTGAACTTGTGATCGACGCCCAGATAGAAGCGCTTCAGTTCGGTCTGGGTGCCGTTGCTGGCCTGGTCGACGCCGTTGCGTTCGTTGTCGATCGAGCTGACGTTGAAAAACGCCTTGCCGCTGATCTTGGTGTCCTTGGTCCAGCCGGATGCATCCGCCTTCGGAGCGGCGGGGGCCGCGGCAACCTTCGCCGCGGTCGCCGTCTGGGCGGTCTGCAGCTGGTTCACCTGCGCCTGGAGCGCCTGGATCTGTGCCTGGAGCGCCTGGATTTGCTCGGGCGTGATGTTCGCGGCCGGAGCCGTCTGGGCGAAAGCCGGTGCGGCAACGAGAGCAGTGGACGCGAGAATTACGTAGGCGAGTTTCATTATTCCCCCCAAGTCGGGTTTCGGTTGTTGTCTGAGGCTCGCCCTACAGCCCCAGTGCGATGGGTCCGTGACTCGGCTCTTTCACTTTTGTGACAGCGGCGGCGCAGCCAACCGGAGAAGCGAAACAATCCAGCCACGCGCCTGTCATTTAGGCGTCAATTCGAAGGCGTAATCGGCGCGCGATGGCATTTGGCCATCCATGTCCACGAGGAACGCAGAATGCAGAAGATCAATTGGATTTTGGGCCTTGCCGCAGCCGCTACGGTCGTATCCAGCAGCGGCGCCGAGGCAGCCGTCACCGGTGCCGGATCGAGCTTTGTTTATCCGGTGCTCTCGCGCTGGGCCGCAGATTTCAAGAAGGCCGGCGGCGAAGAGATCAATTATCAGTCGGTCGGTTCGGGTGCGGGCATTGCCCAGATCAAGGCGGCAACCGTCGACTTCGGGGCGAGCGACAAGCCGCTGACGCCGGACGAGTTGCAGGCTGCCGGGCTGGTCCAGTTCCCCGTCGTCGTCGGCGGGATCGTGCCGGTGATCAACCTTTCGGGTCTTCGTCCCGGCCGGATTCACCTCACCGGGCCTGTCCTCGCTGGCATCTTTGCCGGTCAGGTGAAGAAGTGGAACGACCCGGTCATCGCAAAGCTGAACCCGGGCCTGAAGCTGCCGGACATGGCAATCTCCGTCGTCCACCGTTCTGACGGTTCGGGCACGACCTACAATTTCACCCATTATCTCAGCCAGGTCAGCAAGGGTTGGAAAGATCAGATCGGCGAAGGAACCACCGTCAACTGGCCGACCGGCCTCGGCGGCAAGGGCAACGAGGGCGTCGCCAATTACGTGAAGCAGGTGTCAGGCTCGATCGGCTATGTCGAATATGCCTACGCCCTGCAGAACAAGATGAGCCACGCGGTGATCCAGAACAAGGCGGGCCGCTATGTCCAGCCGAACGCCGCGAGCTTTTCGGCGGCGGCGGCGACGGTGGATTGGACGAAGTCGAAGGACTTCTACCAGCTCATGACCAATGCGCCGGGCGCGAATGCGTGGCCGGTCGCTGCGACGACCTGGGTCATCATGTACAAGCAGCCGAAGAACGCGGGTAACAGCGCCGCAGCCAGGAAGTTCTTCAACTGGTCGCTCACAAAGGGCCAGAAGCAGGCGCTGGCGCTCGATTATGTTCCGCTGCCGGCGACGCTGGTGAAGCTGATCCAGACCTACATCGGCGGCAACATCAAGTAAGCTGAAACCGCCGAAACAGGGGACGGCTCGCCCCGCCCGGGCGGGCCGTTCTTGTTTAGGCGTCGATGTCGAGCGAATAGCCGGCCGAGCGCACCGTCCGGATCAGATCGGGCTTTTCGCCTTCGTTGAGCGCCCGGCGCAAACGGCGGACGTGGACGTCGACCGTCCTCAGCTCGATATCGGGATCGTGGCTCCAGACCGTGTCGAGCAGCCGCTCACGAGAAAAAACGCGGCCCGGATGCTCCAGGAAATGCTTGAGCAGCCGGAACTCGGTGGGCCCGAGCGGCACGGCCTTGCCGCCGCGCCTCACCTTGTGGGCTGCCACGTCCATTTCCAGGTCGGCATAGGCGAGCTGTTCGCCGGCGAGCCCCGGACGGATTCGGCGGAGCACGGCCGCCACCCTCGCCATGAGCTCGCGCGGGCTGAACGGCTTCGTCACATAATCGTCGGCGCCGACCTCGAGCCCGCGGATCCGGTCGCTTTCCTCCCCGCGCGCGGTCAGCATGATGATCGGCACGTTGGCGGTCTGGGACTTCCGCCTCAGCCTTCTGCAAACCTCGAGGCCGGAAATCCCCTCGATCATCCAGTCGAGGATGATCACGTCGGGCGGGCTCTCTTCCGCAAGAAGCAGCGCCTCTTCGCCATCACCGGTCCGAGCAACGTCGAAATCGCCTCGTTCGAAATGCCAGATGAGCAGCTCTGCGAGCGCCTTGTCGTCTTCGACCAGAAGCAGCTTCTTCTTGCTCACGGGACCTCGCGTTCCGCAGAGTCGGGCAGTCGCTCGCCAGTGGCCGCAAAATAGACCATTTCCGCGATATTGGTCGCGTGATCGCCGATCCGCTCCAGGTTCTTGGCGACGAACAACAGACTGGTCGACGGCCCGATATTCTGCGGGTTTTCCATCATGAAGGTCAGAAGCGTGCGGAAGATGCCGTCGTAGAAATCGTCGAGCGCATCGTCACTTTCGGACACCTTCTTGGCTTTGGCGGCATCGCGTTCGATGAAGGCGTCGAGCACGTCGTGAACCATCGCCGCCGCCATGTTGGCCATTTGCGGAAGCAGCGAAAGCGGTTCGATCGAGCCTTTCTTCGGAAGCCGCTTCACGCGCCTGGCGATATTCTTCGCATAGTCCGCGATGCGTTCGACGACCCCGGTAATCTTCAGCGCCGCCAGCGCATCGCGAAGATCGTCCGCCATCGGTGCGCGAAGCGCGATCAGCAACACGACCCGGTCTTCGGCCAGAGCCTCGAGCCGATCGATGTCCTGGTCGGCCTCAACCAATCTTGCCGCCGCCTCGACATCCCGCTCGACAAGGCAGCGCATCGCCTCATGGATCGCGGCTTCGGCGCGCTCGCCCATTTCGGCGATCAGCTCCCGAAGCTCGCGCAGATCCTCGTCGAACGCGGTCAGTGTATGTGCGCCGGTGGGCGTCATCCGTTGCTGCTCCTCAGCCATAGCGACCTGTAATGTAGTCCTGCGTGCGCTGGACTCGAGGGTTGGTGAAAATTTGCGCCGTGTCTCCGACCTCGATGAGCTCGCCCAGATGGAAGAACGCCGTACGCTGGGAGACTCGCGCCGCCTGCTGCATGTTGTGGGTGACGATCACGATCGTGAACCGCTGTCGAAGCTCGTGGATCAACTCCTCGATCCGCGCCGTCGAGATCGGGTCCAGCGCCGATGTGGGCTCGTCGAGCAGGATCACGTCGGGCCGGACAGCCAGGGTCCGGGCGATACACAGACGCTGCTGCTGCCCTCCGGACAGCGACAGCGCGCTGGCGCCGAGCTTGTCTTTCACTTCGTCCCATAGTGCTGCCTGGCGAAGGGCATCCTCGATGCGGTCGCTCATTTCCGACTTCGAAAGCCGTTCGTAATAGGAGAGCGCGAAGGCGACATTGTTTCGGATCGAGGTCGCGAACGGAGTCGGCTTCTGGAACACCATTCCGACCCGCCGCCTGAGTTCCGACAGCGGAAATCGGCGGTCGAGGATGTCCTGGCCGTCAATCAGGATTTCGCCCTCGGCGTGCTGATCGGGATAGATTTCGTAGATCCGATTCAGTGTCCGAAGAAGCGTCGATTTGCCGCACCCCGACGGCCCGATGATCGCAGTCACGGCGTGGGCGGGCACGTCGAGCGAGACGTCCTTCAGCGCCTGCGATTTCCCGTAGAAAAATTCGAGATCCCGAACCTCGATTTTGGCCGGCGCATCCGTTTGTTGTTCCGGGCGGACCTTCGGTTCCATCAATTCAATCACTTCGACGTCCTTTTCGCGATGATTCGCACCGCAAGGTTCAGGCCAAGCACGAACAGGGTGAGCACCAGCGCGCCGGCCCACGCCAGCGCGTGCCATTCGTCGTACGGGCTCATTGCATATTGGAAGATGACAACCGGCACGTTTGCCAGCGGTCCCGAGAGGCTCCCGCTCCAGAACTGGTTGTTGAGCGCGGTGAACAGCAGGGGCGCGGTTTCCCCGGCGATCCGCGCGACGCCCAGAAGAACGCCGGTGAGAATTGCCGTAAGCGCCGCCTTGTAGAGTATCTGCGCGGTCACCCTCCATCTGGGAATTCCGAGAGCGAAGGCCGCTTCGCGCATCTGGTCGGGCACCAGGCGGAGGGCTTCGTCGCTGGTCCGAACGACAATCGGAAGAAGGATCATCGCCAGCGCCACGGCGCCCGCATAGCCGGAGAAATGACCCGAAGTGCGGACCACGATTTCGTAAACGAATAGGCCAATGACGATCGACGGCGCGCTCAGGAGCACGTCGTTGAGGAAGCTCACGACTTTCGCCAGCCGTGAATGGCGACCGTGCTCGGCAAGATATGTGCCGGCGGCCACACCCAGCGGAGCGCCGATGATGACGGCGAGAAGGATCATCACCGCGCTTCCATAGAAGGCATTCAGAAGGCCGCCTGCGGATCCGGGTGGCGGAGTCATTTGCGTGAACAGGGCGACATTGATCGCGCCGAACCCCTGGCGAAAAGTGGTCCACAGGATCCAGAACAGCCAGAACAGGCCGAACAATGTCGCGCCGCTCGCGAACAGGAAAGCGAGCGCATCGACCAGCCGGCGCCTGAGCAGGATCAGGCCCATCAATGGGTCTTCCCGTGCGCTCGGTTGATCCGGAGCAACAGCAGCTTGGCGGCGCTCAGCACGATGAACGTCACGACGAAGAGGAGGAAGGCGAGCGCGATCAGCGATGAGCGGTAGAGCTCGGCATCGGCCTCGGTGAATTCGTTGGCGATCGCAGCGGCGATCGAATTGCTGGGCATGAGCAGCGAGATCGACAGGTCGTGCGCGTTCCCGAGAACGAAGGTGACGGCCATCGTCTCGCCGAGCGCCCGGCCGAGACCGAGGAAGATCGCGCCGATGACGGCCGAGCGGGCATAAGGCAGCGTCACTCGGCTCAGCACTTCCCAGCGGGTGGAGCCGAGCGCGACAGCCGATTCCTTGAGCGGCGGCGGGACCGCATTGAACACGTCGCGAGCAACGGCCGCGATGAAGGGAATCACCATGATCCCGAGCACGATTCCCGCGGTCAGCATCCCGATCCCGATCGGCGGCCCGGTGAAGACCGCGCCGATGATCGGCAGTGGACCCAATGTATCGTTGAGCCACGGATCGACGTGCAGCGCCATGAACGGCGCGAACACGAACAGGCCCCACATTCCGTAGATGATGCTTGGTATCGCGGCGAGAAGTTCGACGGCGATGCCAATCGGGCCGCGGATCCAGCGCGGCGCGATATCGGTCAGGAACAGCGCGATACCGAGGCTGACCGGAACCGCGATGATCAATGCGATAAGCGAGGTGACGATCGTTCCGTAGACCGGCACTAGCGCGCCGAATTTTCCGGCGACCGCATCCCAGTCCGTGCTTGTGATGAAGCCGAGCCCGAATGTCTCGAACGCGAGCCGTCCACCCCAGGCCATCGACGCCGCGGTGGCGCCGAGCAGGATCAGTACAAGCCAAGCAGCGCCGGCTGTGACCAGGTTGAAGACCCGATCGGCGACGGCGCTGCGGCTTTTCACTACAGGTACGAAGGCCGTCACTTAATCTTGGGGCCGATGTACGCTTCGATCTGCTTCACCAGCTCGGGCGGAAGCGGGACATAATCCAGCTTCTTCGCCTGGGCCTGCCCGCTGTCCAGCACGTACCGGAAGAAATCGAGCGCCGCCTTCGAGCGGGAAGGATCCTTCGCATTGGTCGGCATCAGCACGAAGACGCTCGCGGTGATCGGGTAGGCATTCGCACCCGGCGCGTTGGTCATGACCAGGTTGAAGTCCTGCGCCTTGGCCCAGTCGGCCGTGGCAGCCGCATTGGAGAAGGTCTCGGCGCTCGGAAGCACGAAATTCCCGGCGGCGTTCTGCAGCGAAGCGTAGTTCATTCCGTTCTGCAGGACGTACGCATATTCGACGTAGCCGATCGAGTTCGGAAGCTGCTTCACATAAGCCGCGACCCCCTCGTTGCCCTTGCCGCCGACGCCGGTCGGCCAGGAGACGGTCTTGCCTTCGCCTGGGCCCGCCTTCCACGTCGGGCTGACCTGGCTCAGATAATGGGTGAAGTTGAAAGTCGTGCCCGAACCGTCGGACCGGTGGACGATGGCAATCGGGGCGCTGGGCAGTTTCACGCCGGGATTGATCGTGACGATCGACGGGTCGTCCCATCGCTTCACCTTGCCCGCGAAGATGTCGGCCAGCAGCGCCCCGGTCAGCCGAAGCTTGCCATGTTCGATCCCGGTTACGTTGATGACTGGAACGATGCCGCCAATGACGATCGGGAATTGGGCGAGATTGTTCTTCGCCAGTTCGGCCGAATCGAGCGGCTGGTCGGACGCGCCGAAATCGACTGTCCCCGCTTTCACCTGCGAAATTCCGCCGCCAGAGCCGATCGACTGATAATTGACCTTCACGCCCGACTGCTTCTGGTAATCGCCGGCCCAGGCGGAAAGCACTGGATAAACGAAGGTCGAACCAGCGCCGGTGATTTCCACAGCCGTAGTTGCTGCGGCCTGATTGGCCTGGTTGCTCGTCTGCCCGCCGCATGCGGACAGGAAAAGCGCCGCGCCTGCCGCGGCAAAGGTCATCGCTTTCACTCTATCGTCTCCGTCTCGTTTGCGACGGTTTTTACAGCCCGACGGGGTCGGGTTCGTGACAGCTTTGTTACACTTTCATGACGCGCGTACTGGCAGCAGCACGTGCATTTTCGTGCCGACGCCGACCTTGCTTTCGATGGTCAGGCGCCCGCGGTGCCGCTCGACAATGTGCTTAACGATCGAAAGGCCGAGGCCGGTTCCACCGAGCGCGCGGCTGCGGCTGGTGTCCACGCGGTAAAAGCGCTCGGTCACGCGCTTGATATGCTCGGGCGCAATGCCTTCGCCTTCGTCTGCGACGATAAGATGGACCATAGCGCCTTCGGCAGCGGCGCTGATCGTCACTGGCGTACCGGGCGTTCCGTAGCGAAGCGCGTTGGTCACGAGATTGTCGAGGAGCTGGAGAATCTGCCCCTCGTCGGCGGCGATCGGGGGCACATCGGCGGCGACGTCGACGTCCAGCGACGTGCCGCGCTCGTTAGCCGCACGGCGCCCGTTCTCGACAACTCGGCCGATCAGCGGTCCCAGGTCGACCGCGTCCGTCGGGGTAGAGAATCGCTCGGCCTCGATCCGGGACAGCGAGATGAGATCCTCGACGACGCTCTGCATTCGATGCGCCTCTTCGTCGACCACCGTCAGGAACTTCTGGCGCGTTTCGCTATCGATTTCGTCGCCCTGCTCGCGAAGCGTCTCGGTGTAGCCGATCAGTGTCGAAAGCGGCGTCCTGAGCTCATGGCTTGCGTTGGCGACGAAATCGACCCGCATCTGCTCGGCGGCGTGGGTTTCGCTTCGATCGATGAGGCGGATGAGCAGCTGGCTGTCGTCGAGGCGGGCCATGCGCATCAGCCAATGGCGGCGCGATCTCGCAAGCGCGGAAAGCTCCACCTCTTCCGCGGCGGCATGTTCGGGCCGTTCCAGCCATTCCGTTGCCGCCGGATGCGCGATCACCTGCGACAGCACCGCCCCTTCGACCGAATCTCCGAGCAGTTTCCGGGCAGCGGCATTGCCGAGCGTCACCCGGCCGTCCTGCCCTACGACCAGAGTCGGTTCGCGAAGACCTTCAATCAATGAGCGCGAAAAGTCGCCGGACTTACCAATCACACGGCTGTCCTCCGCTCAGTCGTTCAGGCGGCCGGCGCAATCTCCGCGTCGTCGCTGTCGCCTCGCGGCTTGCGAGCGCGCCGCTTCGGCTTGGTCGCAACTTCCGCATCGTCATCGCTGTCGCGGCCGATCGCCGGCGGAAGCGCGGCCATCGGCAGCCGCTCCTCTTCCTCTTCGTCGGACTCCGCCTGACGTGGATCACTGCGATCGTTGCGGCGCGAGCGATCGCGGCCGTTGCCGCGCTGGCGCCGATTGTCGTCCTCACGATCGTTCTCGGACGCCTCGACGATATCGTCCTCGCTCTCGTTCTCATCCTCGTCGGACGAATCCTCGCCCCGCTGCCGGCGCTGGTCTTCGAACCGCGCCCGGCTCTCGCCGAGGACACGAAAGTAATGGTCCGCGAACTGCAGGTAATATTCGCTCTGCACGCGATCGCCCGCGAGCTGTGCATCGCGTGCCATGTTCTTGTATTTTTCAAGCAGCTGCGCGGCATTGCCCCGCTGGCGGTTGTCCTGCCGGTTGCCCCCGAGATTCGGACCCCTCTGGCCCCCACGGCCCCGACGGCGGCCGCCCTGTCGATTGTTGATCAAATGCCGACTTCCTTAAACAGTAGAAGCGTGCCCCCGTTTTTCTTCGGGCCGGCGGCGCGCTCAGCGCTGCTCCGCCTCTGTCGTTCGGGCCTGCGCGGAGCGCCTGAGCGAACGGCCGATTGCGTCGGGGGTAGGACTGGTGCGCTCAGCAAATCTCGAAGCGGACCCGGTCCTGGAAACAAGATGTAGTGCCGATCCACACCGATTCCAAGTGAATTTCTTCTAAACCCATGTCAGCAAAACGGCCCGGTCGCGGCCGGCCAGATCGCAGGCGATGCGACCGCCGAGGCCATCGCGTTGAAGAAGCTCCAGCGCGTCGTGCCCTTGCGTGGCGCCGATCTCGATCGCGGCAAGCCCGTCTGGCGCGAGAAGACGCGGAATCTCAGGCGCAAGGCGACGGATCGATTCGAGGCCCTCCGCTCCCGCGAAAAGCGCCTCCTCGGGCTCGAATTCGGCCACTCCCGCCCCCAGTGGCTCATCTTCGGCGACATAGGGCGGGTTGCACAGGATCAGGTCGAATTTCTCATCGAGGCCCTCGGCCCAGTCGCCGATCTTCAACTTCGCCCGCTTCTCGAAACCGAGTCGCCGCGAATTGGCCGCAGCGTAGGACAGGGCACGCCTCGAAGAATCCACGCCGATGCCGGTCGCCTCCGGCCACAAGTCGAGCGCCGCCAAAAGCAAAGTCCCCGGTCCGGTACCGAGATCGAGAATCCGCTTCGGCCCTGGCGCCCCCTCGAAATGCTCGAGCGCGGAAGAAATCAGAAGCTCGCTGTCGGGCCGCGGGATGAGCACGCCGGGACCGACGTGAAGCTCGATGTTCCAGAAGGCGCGGCGGCCGGTAAGGTAGGCGATTGGCTCCCCCCTGGATCGCCGCTTCACCATCGTCCAGAAACGCTTCGGCGGCTCCCGGTCGGGCGGGTTGAGGAGAAGCCGGTCGCGGTCGATATGGAGCGCTTCGGCCATCAGCAACTCGGCATCGAGGCGCGCGGTGTCGCTGGTTTCGCTGAGCTGGCGCGCCGCGTCAGCGAGCGCGCGTGCAATGGCTTTCACGCTTCTTCGAGCCCCGCGAGCCTCTGCGCTTCGTCTTCCGCGACGAGCGCGTCGACCAACTCGCCAAGGCCCGGCCCCTCCAGGATCTGATCGAGCTTGTGCAGGGTCAGGTTGATCCGATGATCGGTCACTCGCCCCTGGGGGAAATTATAGGTGCGAATGCGCTCCGATCGGTCGCCCGACCCGACCATCGACTTGCGGGCGCCTGCACGTTCGTTCGCGAGCCGTTCGCGCTCCATCTCGAACAAACGCGTGCGAAGCACTTTCAGCGCCTTCGCCTTGTTCTTGTGCTGCGATTTTTCGTCCTGCTGGATGACGACAAGGCCGGTTGGCAGGTGCGTGATCCTGACGGCGCTGTCGGTGGTGTTGACCGACTGCCCGCCCGGTCCCGAGGAGCGATAGACGTCGATCCGCAAATCCTTGTCGTCGATCTGGACGTCGACGTCCTCGGCTTCCGGGAGAACCGCGACGGTCGCCGCCGATGTGTGGATTCGGCCTCCAGCCTCGGTGACCGGCACGCGCTGCACGCGGTGAACTCCGCTCTCGAACTTGAGCTTCGCGAAGACCCCGGCGCCGCTGATCGACGCCACCGCTTCCTTGTAGCCGCCGACGTCCGCCGGGCTCGCCGAGATCAATTCGAAGCGCCAACCCTGCTCGTCGGCGAAGCGGTGATACATGCGCAGCAGGTCGCCCGCGAACAGCGCGGCTTCGTCTCCGCCGGTGCCGGCGCGAACCTCGAGCATCGCCGCTCGCTCGTCGGCCGAATCGCGCGGCAGGAGCTTGATCGCCAGCGCCCGCTCCGCCTCCGGGAGCCTGCGCCTGATGTCCTCGACCTCGATCTCGGCCATTTCCTTGAGTTCGAGCTCGGCAGCGGGATCATGGAGCATGCCGTTGAGCACTTCGAGTTCGGCCCGGAGGCGGCGCACTTCGCGGGCGGCCGCGGCCACCGGCTCGATCGCCGCATAATCCTTCGACAGCCGGACGAACTCTTCGGCCGCGAGATCGCCGCGTGCCATCGCTTCGGCAAGCTCATGCTTGCGCGCTTCGATCGACGCGATCCGCTCCGACGAAATCGTCGTCATTTGCTGATCGCTTCGCCAAGCAGGTCGAGCGACACTGCGCGCTGTTCGCCGCTCGTCAGATCCTTGAGCTGGCCCTCGCCGCGATCCAGTTCGTCGTCGCCGATGATCAGCGCATAGTGTGCGCCGACGGCATTGGCCCGGCCGAGCCTCTTCTTCAGGTTGCCGCGATAGGCCATGTCGGTGGCAACACCCTGGCGGCGAAGCCCGGCGACGATTTCGACGGCTGCAATTTCCGCGCGGTCGCCCATCGGTACCACAACCACGGAAGGCCGCTCGGCCTCGGGTGCGTCGATCAGCATCGCCAGCCGCTCGATCCCCGCGGCCCAGCCGACCGCCGGAGTGTGCGGCCCGCCCAGCGCTTCGATCAGACCATCGTAGCGCCCGCCAGCGATGACCGCGCCTTGCGCGCCCAGCCGATCGGTGACGAACTCGAAAGCCGTGTGTCGGTAATAATCGAGCCCGCGCACCAGCCGGGCGTCGCGGATCCATCGCACGCCGGCCGCTTCCAGGCCTGCCTTCACCTGATCGAAGAAGTCGCTGGCTTCGGCGGTCAGATAGTCGTCGATCGACGGCGCGGCCTCGGCAATCGCCTTGTCGCGCGGGTCCTTGCTGTCGAGGATTCGCAGCGGATTGCGCTCCAGCCGGTCGCGGCTGTCCTCCGACAGGCTGTCGACCGAACTCCGGAAATAATCGACCAGCGCCTGGCGCCACGCCTCGCGCGTCCGCGCGTCCCCAAGCGTGTTGAGCCGAAGCATCACCCCGCTGATCCCCAGCTCCTTCAGAAGCTGGTCGCCGAGCGAAAGAAGCTCCACGTCGGCTGCAGCCTCGCCCGCGCCGATAATCTCCGCATCCAGCTGGTGGAACTGCCGGAACCGTCCCTTCTGCGGGCGCTCGTAGCGGAAGGCTGAACCGTGCGTCGCGACCTTCAGGGGCGCATATTGCTGCCAGCCTTCGGACAGGAAGGCGCGAGCGATCCCGGCGGTGAACTCCGGCCGCATCGTGACTGATTCGCCGCTCTTGTCCTCGAAGCTGTACATTTCCTTCGAGACGACGTCGGTGGTCTCGCCCATCGTCCGGGCAAACACGTCGGTGTGCTCGAGCACCGGAACCTCGACCCGTTTGAATCCATAAAGGTGGCGCACTCGGTCGAACGCCGCAATGACCGCGGCCATTCGGTCGGCATCCTCGCCAAGCAGGCTTTGCATTCCACGGATCGATCGCAAGCTCGTCATTGCCGCGCGCATGGCAAAAACATTCGACAAAGGAAAGGAATGCGTCGGCCTGCGGCGGAATGCGGGTGGACACCGGCTTTCAAACTGTCGCAATCGATGAGCATTCAATCTTGGGAGAATCTGATGCGCGCAACTGCGCTCGCCTGTCTTTTGCTTGCTTCCGCGGTGCCGGTGCAGATGGCCGCCGCCCAACCGATGCCGGGCCAGGTCAGCCTGCCGGCCGGTCCGACCGACAAGGTCGCCCCGATCCCGGCCGCTCGCGACATTCCCTATCCCGGCACGATCCAGCTAACGGTCGACGCAACCGACGTGACCCGCGGGATTTTTCGAATCCACGAGCGAATCCCGGTCACGAGCGCCGGCGAGCTCATCCTTCTCTATCCGGAATGGGTTCCGGGCGGCCACAATCCGCGCAACGCCATCCGGCAGGTGACAGGCATTACCTTCACCGCCAACGGTCAGCCGCTCGAATGGGTGCGCGACAATCTCGACGTCTATGCTTTCCACGTGAAGGTGCCCGAAGGCGTGCAAGCGGTCGACGCCAACTTCCAATACGTAACCGCGACGACTGGCAATCAGGGGCGGATCGTCGCCACGCCCGACATGGCGAGCATCCAATGGCTTTCGACGTCGCTCTATCCAGCCGGCTATTACACGCGGCAAATCCCGGTCGAGCCGACCGTGATCGTGCCGGAAGGATGGACAGTCGCCACAGCTCTTCGCCCGAGCGGTCCGGGCGCCGGGAGCAAAATCGCCTTCGACAAGGTGAATTACCAGGTCCTGACCGACTCCCCAATGATCGCCGGCGCGCATTTCCGGCGCATTCCCCTGAGCGACAAGGTCAACCTCGACGTCATCGCCGACAATCAAGCAGAGCTTGCCGCGAGCCCCGAAGTCATCGCGATCCACAAGAAGCTGGTCGAACAGGCGGTGAAGCTGTTCGGCGCCGAGCACTACGATCATTACGACTTCCTGTTCACGATTTCCGATAATCTCGGTGGAAACGGCCTCGAGCATCACCGAAGCTCGGAAGACGGAGTCGGCCGCGGCTATTTCACCGACTGGAAGAATGCCGGGCGCGACCGGAACCTGCTGCCGCACGAATATACGCACAGCTGGAACGGCAAATATCGCCGGGCCGCCGATTTGTGGACGCCCGACTTCCGAACCCCGATGCAGGACAGCTTGCTGTGGGTCTACGAAGGCCAGACCCAATTCTGGGGCTATGTGCTCGGTGCCCGCTCGGGAATGCTGTCGAAGGAGGATACGCTGCAGGCGATCGCGTCGACCGCGGCCACCTACGGTTATGCGACTCCGGGGCGGCAGTGGCGGCCGCTGGTGGACACGACCAACGACCCGATCATCGCCTCGCGCCAGCCGGCTCCGTGGCGGAGCTGGCAGCGGAGCGAGGACTATTACAGCGAAGGCCAGTTGATCTGGATCGACGTCGACAGAATCATTCGCGAGCAGTCCGGCGGCAAGAAGTCGATCGACGACTTCGCCCGCGCGTTCTTCGGGATGAACGACGGCGATTGGGGCGAACTTACCTATACGTTCGACGACGTGGTGAAGACGCTGAACTCGATCCAGCCGTACGACTGGGCCGGCTACCTGAAGAAGCACGTGTACGACATCTATGCGGCGCCTCCGCTCGATGGGATCACCAAGGGCGGCTACAATTTGGTCTTCACCGATCAGCCGACCGACTGGATCAAGCTCGCCGAGAAAAAGGGCAAGAACACCGACCTGACCTATTCGGGCGGGCTCGTTGTCGGCCATGACGGCAAGCTTTCGACGGTGATCTGGGACAGCGCCGCGTTCAACGCCGGGCTGACGGTCGGGACGGAGATCCTCGCCGTCAACGGACGCAAATATAGCGGCGATGCGATCAAGGATGCGATCACCGCCGCCAAGGGCACGAATCAGCCGGTCAAGCTGCTGGTGAAAAGCGGCGACATGTTCCGGACCGTCGATCTCAACTGGTACGACGGCTTGAAATATCCGCGCCTGGTGAAGACGGGCAAAGGCGATAGTTCGCTCGACAAGCTGCTCGCGCCGAGGAAATAGGCGCCCCTTATTCGTCTCCTGGCCCGCCGCTGCCGGGCTGGCTTCTGCGGAAGAAGCTCGGCGGCGGCAGGAACAGCTTGCGGATCGTGATCCCGACGGTGCGACCCAGCGGATCGAGGAGATCAGGCTGGAAGCCGATCGGCACCTTCCCGAATGAGTCGCGCACGTTCGGCTTCGAGTCGAAGATATTGTCGACCTGGAACTGGACCGTGGTGCCGCGAAGCCAGGGGTGTTTTGCCACCAAATCGAAACGCTGGCCGAGATTGGCGAACAGTCGCAGGTTGAACGTCGCCAGCGGCGAAAAATGCAAATCGTCACCGGCCGCCGTCGTCACCTCGGTTCCGCTCCGCCAGGTCGCGGATAGCCGCGCGCCCAGCCCGTTGTTGAAATAGCCAGCGCGCGCTTCGACGTTGTGACGCGCTTGGCCGCCAGCCTGGCCCATGGCATCGCCGTGGAGGTAATCGAGCTTCAGCCCATCGCGAATGGTGACATTGTCGACGAGCGTGATCGTGTCGGTCAGCGAGAAGGTCAGCCGCCCGCCGTTGCGGCCGCCGCCGAACCGTCCGAAGCCGCGGCCGCCGCCGGGGATTTGCGGCGTGGCGCCGGTTCCGGACTGCTCGCCCTGCGGCGAACCGCTCTGCGGAGTGCCGCCCTGCCCGGCTTCACCGCGCCGTGCACGGAAGGCTGCGATCGCCGCCTGGGACGGCGCGGCCGACTTGAGCGACTTCGAGAAGTCGAAGCCGATCCGAAGCGTGTCGAGGCGCGAACGGTCGTAGTTCACCGGCCGCAGGTCGACGCTGACGAGATTACCGTCCGCGTCGCGGACGAAGCGGGCTGGGAAGGCTGCCTCCAGCGCAGGCGTCGGTCCCGGAAAATTCGAAATCGGATGCTCGAAAGTCTGGCGAACGTAATCGGCACGCAGCCGCAGGCTTGGGGTCTCGATCGGCTGCCAGTTGACGCCGAGCTTGAGCACGTTGCGCCGGTCGGATTTGAGAGTGGGGTTGCCGCCGGTGATGGCGTTGACGAGCACCGTCTGGCCCGTGGTGAAATCGAAAATTCGCGTCTGCGGTGTTTCGAGCACCGGATCGCCGAGCTGGTCGACGGTCGGCGCCCCTTCCTCCCGAGTCCAGCTGCCGATCAGGTTCAGCCGCTGCACCGGCGAGAAGTTCACGCCCGCGCCCAACGTGGTCAACGTGCCGAAGTCGGAGAGCTGCTCGACCTCGGCATTGGCGTTGAGGCTGAGGTTTCCGAGTGCCCCGAAATCGCTGTTTCGGCGAGAAACCGGAAAATCGAAATTCACCCCCGCGTTGCCGCTCGTGCGACCGAGCGAACTGGAGCTTTCGACCCCGCCCCGCGTCCGATCCGCATCGAGGTGCAAGGTGTCCGCGCCGACCTTGAACGTCGCCGAGGCGTTGCCCGCCGGGACCCTGAATAAATTGCCGTTGGCAGTCGCGCCGATATCGCCGGATGTCGTCGTCGTCGTTGCCCGGTCGCGGACGTCCTGCGCATCGCGGTCGGTGCTCGTCACTCCATGCGAGGCATCGGCATTGCCGGTTACCGACCAGCGCCAGTTACTGACGTTTCCGTTGAGTACCATGCCGGCGTGTGCGCTATCGGTCCGGCTATTGCGTGCCAGCGGTTCGAGCAAAGTCTGGCCGAGCCCGATCAGCGATCGGCCCTCGTTGTGTTCGAGCTCGATATTGCCGGTCGCGCCGATTGTGCCGAGCTGACGGTTGATCGTCACCGCCCCGCGAACGTCACGCTTGGTTCCAATCAGCGAGCGCGCGGCTTGCGCGTCCGCCGGGTCGGCTCCGGCCGGGAGCTGGCCGGCGAGAATGTCGCGCTCGTTTTCAGTGAGCATATTATTGCCTTCGGCGTGAAGGTTGATGCTCGTGCGTCCGTTCTTGGCGATCATCAGGCGGGTGACGTCCGCCTCTCCGTCGAGATAGCCGCCTTCGGTCGCGGCGTTCCCCTCCAGCTCGGCGGCGGTGGAACGGAATCGCTGCCTCAGCACGATATTCACGACCTTCTGGGTCGCCGCATAGCCATATTTCAGGGCGACTTCCTCGGGCAGGATCTCCACCCGGCTGATTGCCTCGGTTGGAATGTCGCGGAGTTCGCGGAAGCTGGATATCCGCTGCCCGTTGAGAAGCATCACCGGCCGCTCGCCGCCGCGACCCTGGGAGCTTCCGACCTCGGGCGCGATGGCATCGAGAAGATCGTTGATGTTGGTCGCGCCCGTCGCCCGGACGTCACCCGAGCTCAGGACGTTTTCGGGCGGGATGTCGCCTATAACCGATCCCGGCAGGCGACGCCCCGTGACGACGATCGTCTGCGAATCCTCTTCGTCCTGATAATCCTGTGCGGCCGCTGCGCTGGCCTGGTCCTGCGGCGGCTGCTGTTCCGGCGCGGGCTGCGAAGCGGTTTGGCCATGTGCTGCAACCGGCCCCAGCAAAAATGCGGAGCCCGCCAGAACGAGTGATTTCGTGTCCATGCGCTTCCCGTCGGCCCGCCAAGGTGAATCCGCGATGACCGTTGCATGTCTTTCGACCGGTGCCTTCGCGGGCCCGACGAACGGCGGTTAAATTGTATCCAGCGCGTGGATCGCGAGGCCGACGAGTCCGCCGACCAGGGTGCCGTTGATACGGATATATTGAAGATCGCGACCGACCGCCGCCTCGAGCCGCGCCGTGACGGTGCGCGCATCCCAGCCACGGATCGTTTCCGATACCAGTTTGACGATCGAGCTTCCGTAGCTCTGCGCCATGCCGGCGGCGGCGCGGCGCACGAACTGGTTGATGGCGGACCGGATCTGCGAGTCCTGTTCGAGCGAATGGCCCATCGACTTCAGGACTTCGCCCAAGCGGCCAGCCATCGCGGCGTCGGGATTCCGGGCGGCCCGGATGACGGCTTCGCAGCCCTTTTGCCAAAGCGTGTCGATCCACAGCGCGACGGACCGGTTCGCCAGGAGCTGCTCCTTCAACTCCTCGACCTTGGCCTTCGTCTCGGGCCTGGTCTGCAAGTCGTTGGCAAGCTGCGCCAGCGCTTCTTCAACCTTTCTACGCACCGGATGCGCGGGATCGGTCGACATTTCCGTGGTGAGCTTCCTCAACCCGTCGAGGATCGCGTCGGCGAGCTTGGCGTCGAGGCCGGCGAGTTTCAGCGCCCAGTTCGCTTTCTTGTGAACCATGTCGCGGATGAGCTCTTCATTGGCTTCCAGCGCCCGGGCCATCCAGCGGATGGCCGCTTCCAGCATCGGCACGTGCCGGTCCTCGTTGATCGCAGAGGCGAGCGCGTGCCCGAGAAAGGGGGCCACCTCCATTTTCTGGATGCGCGCTGCAATCGCGCCTTTGACGATCCCGCCCAGCCGTTCGTCGTCCAGGCCTTCGAAGATGTCAGCGATCAACCGCGACGCGCCCTGCCGGATTCGCCTTCCTTCCGCGGCCGGCGTCCGAAGGAACCTGCCCGCCGCGCCGGCAACGTCGATGTTGCGCATCCGCCGGGCGACGACCGAAGGAATGAGGAAATTCTCGTTGATGAAACTGGCGAGAGCTTCGCCGATCCGGTCCTTGTTCCGGGGGATGATCGCCGTGTGCGGGATTGGCAGGCCGAGCGGGTGCCGGAATAGCGCAGTCACTGCAAACCAGTCGGCAAGGCCGCCAACCATCGCCGCCTCAGCGAATGCCTTCACATAGCCGAGCCACGGATAGTTCGGCTGGAGAAGCCGCGTGACGACGAACAGCACGGCCATCGCCAGCAGCAGCCCGGTGGCCGCGACCTTCATCCCGGTGGCTCCGGGCTGGGCGGGGTTGAACCGGGCGAGAGCTGCCGGAGTCATTGGTTCCGCATAGCCGCCCCGGCTGCCGGAATCACGCCGGGCGCCTTACTCCGCCGGCAGCGGCTCTCTGTGGGTCTGATGCGCGCCGGTTCCGACAAGCCGTGTGAAATGCTTCGCGAACCACACCTCCATGTCGATGGCGATACTGAAATAGGCTGGCACCAGCAGGAGAGTCAGCATCGTCGAGAAGATGAGGCCGCCGATCACGGTGACTCCCATCGGCGCTCGCCAGCTCGAATCGCCGGTCAGCGACAGAGCGATCGGAAGCATGCCCGCGACCATCGCGACGGTCGTCATGACGATAGGCTGCGCACGCTTGTGCCCGGCTTCCCAGATCGCCTCATCCTTGGGCATTCCGTGGTTGATCATCTCCACCGCGAAGTCGACCAAAAGGATCGAGTTTTTGGCGACGATCCCGAACAACATCAGCACCCCGATGAGGACCGGCAGCGACACCGGATTGCCGGTAAGGTGCAGGGCGATCGCAGCGCCCAACGGAGCGAGCAGCAGCGAACCCATATTGACGAACGGCGCGAGGAATCGGCGATAGAGAAGCACCAGCACCGCGAACACGAGCAAGACGCCCGAGATCAGCGCGAGGATGAAGTTGTAGACGAGTTCGCCCTGCCACTTCTGGTCGCCGAGGTTGAGCTTCTGCACGCCGTGCGGAAGGTTCTTCACCGTCGGCAGCTCATTGATCTTCGGCCACACGTCGCCCGAAACCAGCCCTGGAGCGAGGTCGGCGCCGACGACCGTGCGCCGAATCTGGTTCGACCGCTGGACCGTCGTCGGACCCGCCCCGAAGCCGACTTCCGCGACCGACTTCAGCGGCACCGATCCGCCGTTCGAGGTCGGAACCGGTAGGTTCATCAAGGTCGCAAGGTCGCTGCGCGAGCTTTCCGGGATCGAGACGATGATCGGCACCTGCCGGTCGGCCAGCGAGAATTTCGCGCTGTTCTGCTCAATGTCGCCCAGTGTGGCGATGCGAATCGTCTGGCTGAGCGCCGAGGTCGTAACACCAAGGTCGGCCGCCAGGTCGAACCGCGGCTTGATCACGATTTCCGGCTGCTCGAGATCGCCGGCGACGCGCGGAGCGCGAAGCTCCGGAAGCTTTCGCATCTCGTCGGCGATCTTGTTCGCGGTCGCGTCAAGAAGCTTCGGATTGTCGCTTCCCAGATAGAGCATGATGTCGCGCGGCGCGGCACCCGGGCCGCCCCCACCCTGGCTCATGAAGCTGGCCTGGACGTCGGGAAGAGCGGTCAGCGCCGGAGTCCATTTGCGCTCGAACTCGGTGCTGGTCTTCTCGCGGTCCGTCTTCAGGCCGATGTTGAGGAAGCCGTTGCCGACGAACACGCGCTCGTAGACCCGGTCGACGTCGGGGTCCTGCTTGACGATTTGCGCCGCACGATCGACGACCGCCTCGGTTTCCTTGAGAGTCGCTCCCGGCGGCATGTTGATCGCCACTCGCGACGTGTCGGAGTTCACCGCCGGCTGGAACGTCATCGACAGCGTCGCGAACAGAACGCCGGTGAGCGCGAAGGCGCCGAAGCCGACGCCGATCATCCAAACGCGATGATCGCGCATCCAGGCCGACCAGTGCCCAACCATGTTCTCGATGCCGCCGCCGACCACTCGCGACAGCGTGCCCAGCAGCTTGCCTGCTCCATAGAAGGCGAAGGCGCCGGCGATCAGGGCGACAATGAGGACGATCACCTTCGGAAGCACATCCGGCACTGAAAGCAATTTGAAGACGAGCACCGCCGCAAGTCCGAGTGCGGCCAGGCACAGCACAAGAAGCAGGGCGCCGACGAGCACGTAGAGGATCTTCGAGCGAACCTCCGGCAGCCTGTCGCGCATCGCCCGTGCAGCGGACGTGTCGAGGCTCCAGCGCAGCAGGCCGAGATATTTGTCCATGGCCCAGCCAGAGGCGTGGGGTTGAATGCCGTGAGCGCGCAGGAAGTACGCGGCGATCAGCGGCGTGATCATTCGCGCGACGAGCAAGCTCATCAGAACTGCGATGACGACGGTAAAGCCGAACGCCTTGAAGAACTGGCCGGTGAGGCCCGGCATCAACGCGACCGGCAGGAACACCGCAACGATCGACATTGTGGTCGCGAGCACCGCCAATCCGATCTCGTCGGCGGCGTCGACCGCGGCCTGATAGCCGGATTTGCCCATCCGCATGTGGCGGACGATGTTCTCGATCTCGACGATCGCGTCGTCGACGAGCACGCCGGCCACGAGGCTGAGCGCAAGCAGCGATAACCCATTGAGGGTGATCCCCATCAGGCTCATGAACCAGAAAGCTGGAATCGCCGACAGCGGGATCGCGATCGCCGAAATCAACGTGGCGCGGATATCGCGAAGGAACAGGAACACGACGAAAACCGCGAGGACGGCGCCTTCGAGGAGGCCTTCCATCGCCGACTTGTACTGCTGCTTGGTGTAGTCGACGTTGTTGATGATCTCGCGGAACTTGACCCGCGGATCGTCCTTCTCGATCTTGTGGAGCGCCGTCCACGCTTCGTCATAGACGCTGACTTCGGACGAGCCCTTGGCGCGCGTAACGGAGAAGCTGACGACCTGCCTCCCGTTCATCTTCGCGATCGAACGCTGCTCCGAATAGGCGTCCTTGACCTCGCCAAGGTCGGACAACTTCACCCAGCGACCTCCCGGAAGCGCGATCTGGGTCTGGCCGAGATCGTAAGCATTGGGTGCGTTGCCGAGCACGCGCACCGTCTGCTCGGAGCCGGCGATCTCCGCCCGTCCGCCCGGCGCATTGAGGTTGCTTTGCCTGAGCTGCGTATTGACCTGCGCCGCGGTGATTCCCTGAGCCTGCAGCGCGGCCGGATCGAGAATGACCCGGATCTGGCGGTCGACTCCGCCAAGCCGGTCCACCGCCGCGACACCCGACACGCCCAGCAACTGCTTGGCGATGTCGTTGTCGACATACCAGCTCAATTGCTCGAGGCTCATGTCGCTGGTCTCGGCCGCAGCGTAGAAGATTGGGTCGCCGGAAATGTCGATCCGCGTCACCTGCGGCTCGAGGATTCCGTCGGGCAGGTTGCTGCGAATCTGGGCGATCGCATTGCGGACGTCGTTGACCGCCCGGTCGGTCGGCGTGCCGATCTGGAACTGGACGAAGGTGCTGCTCGACCCTTCGCGGACCGAGCTGTCGATCTCCTCGACGCCGTTGACGCCGCGGATAGCGGCCTCGATGCGCTGCGTGACCTGCACTTCCATCTCGGCGGGGGCGGCGCCCGGTTGCGCGACGTCGACCTCGACCGCCGGGAAATCGATGTCCGGGTTGTTGTTCACCTGCATCCCCGAGAAGGCGACGAGGCCCGCGAGAAGCAGGAGGACGAACATGACGATCGGCGGAACCGGGTTGCGGATGCACCACGCCGAGATGTTGCGGAAATTCATCGAAGCTTATCCGTTGTCCTGCGCGAGCGCAGCAGCAAGCGACTTGAGCTGCGGATGCACCTTTTGCCCCGGGTTGAGGAACGGCCCGGCGGAAAGCACGACGCGCTCCTGGCCCGACAGACCCTGCGCAATGGTCACCCCGCGGTTGTCGACGTTGCCGATGGTGATGTCGCGGCGCTCGATCTCGTCCTTGCCGTTGACGATATAGACGTAATTACCCTTCGAATCGCTCAATACCGCGCTCTGCGGGAGCAACGGTGCGTTGGTCGCGCCGGCCGTGATCTTCGCTTCTGCGAACCCTCCCGGACGGATCGATGAGGCGTACGGAACGGAAATCCGGACCTCGCCCTGCCGCGATTGCGGATCGATCACCGGGGAGACCTGCCAAACGCTGCCGGCGAGCGTCTGCGTCGCGCCGATTGGGGTCACGGTCGCGGGCATTCCGACGTGGATCGCCGAAATGTCCTGCTGCGCTACCTGCGCCTTCATCTCCATCTCGCCGCCGAGCGCGAGGCGGAAGAGATCCCCCGATGCCGGACTGACGATCTGCCCCACTTCGATGTTCCGCTGCAGGATCAGTCCGCTAGTCGGCGCGCGAATATTGAGCTGCTCGATCTGCGCGCGAGTCTGGCCGAGCTGGGCCTCAGCCACCCTCACCTGCGCATTTGCGGCGTCCCGGGCGGCCTTCTTCGCTTCGAGGTCCGCCTTCGAAATGAATCCGCGATCGACCAGCGCCAGAGCGCGTTCGTAATCGTTCTGCGCGAGCTCGGCCTGGGCGCGGGCCGCCGCAATCTGGGCCGCCTGCTGCGCCGACTGCTGCGCCTGGACCGAGCGGTCGACGGTTGCGAGGACCTGCCCGGCACGAACCCAGCTTCCTGCATCGACGAAAACCCGGGTCACGCGGCCGCCCTGTCCGGCGATGCCGATCGGCTGGTCGCGCTTGGCGGCAAGCGCGCCGCTGACGGTGACGACACGCGCCACCGACGTCTGGCCCGGGACCGCGACGGAAACCGCCGGGACCTGCGCCGACGTGCCGACATTGCCCGCTGCCGCGTCCTCTTTCTTCCCGCCCAGCATCATGAGCGCGAGAATGATCGCGACGACCGCAACCAGGGCAGCACCGATGATTGCGATACGCTTGCGGCGACGCGCACCGTCGTCAACGACGACGACAGTATCCGAATCGGAGCTTCGAATTGGCGTTTCCCGGTTCATTTCAAGCATCTTTCGACTTGTCCGCCCCCTGAGCGGTCACATTGCACAGCTGTATTACGCGAATAAGTCACCGAGGGCAACAGACCGCGCTCGGATGATCGGCGCCACCACTTTTCTGCCAACTGCGGCACTTGAACGGTGAAGGCGCGTTGGCACATTCGATTGCCGCCGGTTAAGTCCGGCCGGCGCCTTTGGCCGGTCGGCAAGGAAAGGGGAAGCGGGAATGTTGGAATCGAATAGCTGGCTCTGGTGGATCATCATCGGCGGGATCGCCGGCGCCATCGCAAAATTCCTGATGCCGGGACGCGATCCGGGCGGCTGTATCGTCACTATCCTGCTCGGTATCGCCGGAGCGTTCGTTGCCGGATTCATCGGCCAGTCCCTGGGGCTGGCCAGCACTCGCAACGGCGCTGGCTTCATCGGAGCGATTATCGGGGCGATCATCATTCTTGCCGTCTATCGCCTGATTGCCGGCCGGGGCGCCTAGCTTCGGCTCAGCCCGTTCACCTTCCAGCCAATGTCGTTACGGCAGGCTGGTGCTTCAATGGGACTGAACAAGGGATTGACGATGAACAGACTGCTTGCCGCACTGCTGATCGGGGCGGCCGTCCCCGCCGCGTCTGCCGCCGCCCAAACGACTGGCCAGGTGACGCAGGCGATTACCGGGACGCGCCTCGATCTCAACGTCACCGGCGAAGTGACGCGGGTCCCCGATCTGGCCATCATCAGCGCCGGCGTGGTGAGCCGGTCCGCGACCGCGACTGGAGCGCTCCAGGACAATGCCCAGCGAATGGACCGGGTGATTGGAGCACTGAAGGCCGCGGGGATCGCCGACCGCGACGTCCAGACCAGCTCAATCAGCCTTAGCCCCGAATATCGCTATCCCGAGAACCAGTCGCCGCAGCTGACGGGCTACACCGCCTCCAACCAGGTGACGATCCGGTTCCGCGACATTCGCAACAGCGGCAAGATCCTGGACGCGTTGGTGCGCGAGGGAGCCAACCAGATTAGCGGCCCCAACATGACGATCGAGCAGCCGGAAGCCGCGCTCGATGAGGCCCGGACCAGAGCGGTCGCGGCAGGCCGCGCGCGGGCGGATCTCTACGCCCGATCCCTGGGAATGCGTGTCGTCCGCGTGGTATCGGTGAGCGAGAGCGGAGCCTATTCCGCCCCGCCGCCCGCCCCGCCGGTCCCGATGATGGCTGCCGCGGAGCGGGCCTACACGAAGATCGAGCCGGGCGAGCAAAAGCTTCAGGTCACGCTCGGAATGGTATTCGAGCTCCAATAGGAAAAAGGCCGCGCGGTTCGATCCGCGCGGCCCCACATCTTTGAACGCCGGACCGCCGCTTAGCGGACGGTTCCCCGGCGAATCAGGTTCACGATCGCAAGCAGGATGATCGCGCCCAGCAGCGACCACAGGATATTGGTCAGGTCCAGCGGGTTGGAGCTGTTGATGTTGCCGCCGCCGAAAATCAGGCCGGCGATGACCGCGCCGATGATTCCGACGATGATGTTGAGGATGATGCCCTGCTGGGCGTCCGTGCGCATGACCAGGCTCGCGAGCCAGCCGATGACGCCGCCCACGATCAACCAGATGATGAAACCCATGTGCATTCCCTCCTGTTCGCGGCCGCCAACTCACTCGGCGGCCTTGAGCATCGAAAGACGCGCGATGCGGGAATGTTGTTCCGGATTCGTCAGGAACTGTCCAGTTCGAGGGTTAAAGCACGAACCACTTATCCGCAGAAATCCGCGGATCGATAACCGTCAGTAACGAGGGGGAATCAATAACGCTGCTGGCGCTCGTAGACGTCGCGATAATGCTTGATCCGGGTTACCCGGAGGCCCGGCATGCCGCTGCGCTCGACGGCGCGCTGCCAGCTGGTGAACTCCTCGACGCTAAGTGAATAGCGCTTGCACGCCTCGTCGACTGTCAGCAAGCCGCCCGCGACAGCCGCGACGACTTCCGCCTTGCGGCGCACCACCCAACGGCTGGTGTTCGCCGGCGGGAGGCTGTCGAGCGTCAACGGTTCCCCGAGGGGCCCGATGACCTGTGCTGGCCGGATCTTCTGATTCTCGAGCATTCGCCTCAAACCTGCTTCGTCATTACCGAGGCCCCGGATTTAACGGTGGCCGATTGAAGATATTCTCAAAACCGCTGGTTAATTCGCCGCTCACTCTTTTTTCTCGCCTTTTGACCAGCTTTCGGGCCCGGCAAACGCGCCTCCCAGTACGATCGACGCTTCCCGCCACCCCTCGCTCGCGGAAAGATAGCGGCTGACAGCATCGCGTCGCTCTTCGGGCGCCTTCGCAGCCTCTCTCTCGAGAGCAGCGAGAATGTCCGCAGCGTCGACACGCTCCTTGCCCTTGCCAACGATCCTTCCTTCGATACGCGACACGGCACCCCCTGAACTGCCTTTGTCCGAAGCGGACTAGCAGGCAGGAGTGAACTTCGGGTAAAGAGCCGGTTCATTACGACAATGACCGTAGATTTCGGCCTCGAACGCCCACAGGGCTCGCGGATCGTCGTCGCCATGTCCGGCGGCGTCGACAGCTCGGTCACGGCTGCGCTTGCCGCGCGCACCGGCGCCGAGGTGATCGGGGTGACACTTCAGCTCTACGATTACGGCGAGGCGGTGAAGCGGACCGGCGCCTGCTGTGCCGGGCAGGACATTTACGACGCGCGGGACGTCGCGGACCGGCTCGGAATCGCCCATTACGTGCTCGATTACGAAAGCCGCTTCCGGACAAGCGTCATCGATCGCTTCGCCGACGAATATGCGCAGGGCCGCACCCCGATTCCCTGCGCGCTCTGCAACCAGGGCGTGAAGTTCACCGACCTGATCGCCTTCGCGAAGGAATTGGGCGCCGACTGCCTTGCCACCGGCCATTATGTCCGGCGAATTATGGGCGATGGCCGAGGCGAGCTTCACAAGGGCGCTGATCCGAAGCGCGACCAGAGCTATTTCCTCTATGGCACGACGGGCGAGCAGCTCGAATTCCTGCGCTTCCCGCTCGGCGACCTGCCCAAGCCCGAGGTCCGCCGGATCGCGCTCGAGACCGGCCTTGCAGTCGCATCGAAACCCGACAGCCAGGACATCTGCTTCGTCCCCGACGGCGATTATGCGTCGCTGGTGAAGCGGCTGCGGCCGGAAACCTCGGCCGCCGGCGAGATCGTCGACCTCGACGGCCGGGTCCTCGGAGAGCATCGCGGCGTCGTCCATTTCACCATCGGCCAGCGGCGCGGGATTGAGATCGGCGGCAGCCCCGAGCCGCTCTACGTCATCCGCATCGAGCCCGAATCGCGCCGCCTGGTCGTCGGCCCGCGAAGCGCGCTTGCGGTCGAGCGTATGCGGGTCGAGGACGTGAACTGGATCGGCGAGGACCAGAGCGAGGTGAGCGTGAAGGTGCGCTCGCTCGCGCCTCCGGTGCCCGCGCGGCTCAAGGATGGCTGGGTTGCCTTCGACCGCCCCGAATATGGCGTCGCGCCAGGGCAGGCCGCCGTCTTCTATGACGGGACCCGGATGCTCGGCGGCGGGTCGATCGCCCAGACCGAAGCAGCCGACCGGCGAGTCCGTGCCGCCGCCGCTTAGCGCCGGCATTCTCCTCTACCGGCGCCGCGGCGCCGAGCCCGAAGTGCTGCTCATTCATCCCGGCGGTCCTTACTGGTCCCGCAAGGACGTGGGCGCATGGATGATCCCCAAGGGCCGAATCGATCAGGGAGAGTCGGCGCGGGACGCCGCTTCCCGCGAATTCGAAGAGGAAACGGGCGCTCGGCTTCCGGCCGAGCCTGTTCCCTTGTGCCGGGTTCGGCAATCCGGCGGCAAAGTCGTCGAGGTGTTCGCCGCCGAAGGCGACTTCGACACGGACGGCCTTTCAAGCACCGAGTTCGAAATGGAATGGCCGCCTCGAAGCGGCCAGCTCAGGCGCTATCCCGAAGCCGACCGGGCGTGCTGGATGACATTGCCCGAAGCGCGACGCATGATGCTTGAAAGCCAGCTTCCGATACTCGACGCGCTGGAAACGAAATTGAACTCGATGAGGTGAATGAATGCTCGAATTGCTCGCCCTTGCTGCAATCGCCCCGCCGGCGCCGGTTGCGCCGGCTCCGGTTGCCGCGGTCGGGAAGGTCTGGCCGACGCAGGAAGCCGATGTCCTGCTCAAGGATTTCCGCTTCGCGAGCGGCGAGACCCTTCCGGAGCTTCGAATCCACTACACGACGCTGGGCCATCCGCACCGCAACGCGGTCGGCGACATCGACAATGCGGTGATGGTCCTCCACGGCACCGGCGGGACCGGACAGCAATTCCTCAGGCCCCAGTTCGCCGACGAACTCTATGGGCCCGGCCAGCCGCTCGACATCCGCAAATACTGGATCATCCTTCCCGACAATATTGGTCACGGGAAGTCGTCGAAGCCATCGGATGGGCTGAAGATGCGTTTTCCCCGATACGATTATGCCGACATGGTCGAAGCGCAACATGCGATGCTCCAGCACCTCGGGATCAGCCGGATGCGCCTGATCATGGGCACGTCGATGGGCTGCATGCACAGCTTCATGTGGGGCGAGATGTACCCGACATTCGCCAGGGCGCTGATGCCGCTGGCCTGCGAGCCGATCGAGATCGCGGGACTGAACAGGATGTGGCGACAGATGCTGATCGACGCAATCGAGGCGGACCCGGCGTGGAATGGAGGCAATTACACGAGCGAGCCGACGCAGGGGCTTCGAACGGCGGAATCGATCCTGGTGATCGCCGGCGGCGCGCCCCTTTATCTTCAGGCCGAATATCCGACTCGGGAGAAGGCCGTTGCCTATGTCCGCCAGACGGTGACGAACGGCATGAAAAGCCTCGACGCCAACGACATGATCTATCAGTTCGATTCATCGCGGAATTACAATCCGTGGCCGGGCCTGGAGAAGATCACGACGCCGATGACGTGGGTGAATTCGGCGGACGATTTCATCAACCCGCGCAACCTGCCCATTCCGCAACAAGCGGTGAAGCGGATGAAGAACGCGCAGTTCAGGCTAATCCCGGAGAGCGCCGACACCCACGGTCATGGCACCCACACCTGGGCGAAATTCTGGAAAGCCGACCTTATCGCGCTTCTAAAGCGCTCGGAGTAGGTTCGACGTCATAGGCGGAGACGTGGTTCATCGTGATGAGCCACTTGCCGCCGAATTTGCGGAACAGCCGCGTATTCACGCCCTCGGTCACGCGCTTGCCGCGAACAAGCCGGTACTGGCCGATCAGCATCGCCGCGTCGGGGCCGATGATGTCGACCTTCATGTTGTAGAAGTGGAGCTTTCCGCGCCGCTCCGCCGACCCGCCATAGTCGCGGACATAATGGTCGAGCGTGCCCTGCCAGTCCTTCTGGAATTTGCCGCCCGAAACGAAGATCACGTCCGGGTTCTTGAACCCTTCCATGTAGCCCTTGAAGTCGCCGCGGTTCCACGCCGCTTCCATGCGATCGATCGATCGCAGGATCGCCGCGCGGTCCTGCGTCGGTGTGGCCGCCGCAGCCGGAGCGGCGGCCAACGCCAGCGCCATCAACGCCAGCAACGCCTTCACAATTGGAACGTCCCGATGATGACCGTCTGGCAGCGGCCGCCGAGGACGACCCGGTCGCCCGCCTCCCGGCAGTAGAGGAGGCCGCCGCGACGGCTCGCCTGGACGGCGGTGAATTGGTGCCGGCCGAGACGCTCGGCCCAGAAAGGCACGAGCGCCGCATGCGCCGATCCGGTCACGGGGTCCTCATCGATACCGTGATAGACGGCGAAGACCCGGCTCGCGATGTCCTGCTCATCGCCGCGCGCGGTCACGATTACCAGCCGGTCGAACGTTGCAAGTGCGGCGAAATCGGGTCGAACCGAACGCACCGCCGACTCATCCGGCAGAAGCACGATCGCGCTGTTGTTGCCGCCCTCGCCAACGAAAATCTCGCCGGTGGCGCCGAGCGCGTCGAGCAGCCCCGGCACCTCGCCGGGCAGGACTTCGAAAGCTGGCAGATCGAGGTTCAGCAGGTCGTCCTCGCGGCTGACCGCCAGCACGCCCGAGCGCGTTGCGAACCGGATCCGATCGCCGGTCATGAGCACGTGCGCCGAGGCCAGAGTCGCGTGGCCGCACAAATCCACCTCGGTCGCGGGCGTGAACCAGCGCAGGTCGTAGTCGGCATCCGCTCGATCGGACGGCACCGCGAACGCAGTCTCGCTGAGGTTATTCTCGGCGGCGATCGCCTGCATCAAGCCATCGTCGAGCCATTGTTCCAGCGGCATCACCGCCGCGGGATTGCCAGTCAACGGCGCCTCGGCAAAGGCATCGACCTGGAAGAACGGGAGTTCACTCATTCCGACTGCTCCGCGATATGCGAGGGAAGCAGGCCCTCACGGTCGGTATGCCCTTGCGGGTCGAGGTGGATCAGGATCTCGGTCGCCGGAAATTGCTTCTCCAGCTCCTGCTCGATTCGGTCCATCCGGTCGTGCGCTTGCTGCACCGTCCAGTCCGGCGGCACCCATACGTGGAACTGCACGAAATTGTGAGTGCCGCTATTGCGCGTTCTCAGATCGTGCAATCCCTCGAGCTCTGGAAACTTGCGGGCCGCTGCAAGGAACTGCTCGCGCATTTCCGCCGGCCATTCGCGGTCCATCAACTGGTCGAGCGCATGACTCGACGATTTCCACGCGCCCCACGCCAGCCACAGCGCTATCAGCAGGCCGAACACCGCGTCGGCGCCGACGATCCCCACATATTGATCCAGCACCAGCGCCACGATCACCGAAGCATTGAGCATCAGGTCGGACGCGTAATGAAGCCGGTCCGTTGCGATTGCGACCGAACCCGTCTTGCGGACGACATGTCTCTGATAGCCGATCAGGGCGAAGGTGAAGACGATAGCGACCAGCGACACACCGATGCCCAGTTCCGCGTCGGACGTTTCCGCTCCACCCAGGATGCGCTGGATCGCGCGGAAGCCGATGAACGCGGCGGAGATGCTGATAATGATGACCTGAACCAGCGCCGCAACCGCCTCCGCCTTGCCATGGCCGAAGCGATGTTCGCGGTCGGCGGGCTGGGCCGCGACACAGACTCCAAGAAGGACGACGAGGCTGGCGACGAGATCGAGCGTGCTGTCGGCGAGGGAGCCGAGCATCGCCATCGACGAGGTCTGGAGCGCCGCCCAGGTCTTGAGCCCGATCAGCAAGACCGCCATGACGATGCTGGCCAACGCCGCACGCGATGTCAGGGAAGAACGCTGCTCGCCTTGCGTGTGGCTTGGCCCGTGATGCTGAGATCCGCTCACGGGTAGAGCAATCCTTCGACCCAGCCCTCGGCCGTGCGGGTGAACAGCCGCCGCTCGTGCAACCGGTGCGCGCGGGCGGTCCAGAATTCGATCCTCTCCGGAAGCACGCGGAAGCCCGACCAGTCCCGCGGCCGCGGGACTTCCATTCCGGCAAACTTCCGCTCCATCTCGTCGTAGCGAGTCTCGAACGTCGCCCGGTCCGGCAGCGGCCGAGACTGGTCCGACGCCCACGCGCCGATTTGCGAATCGCGGCCGCGCGTGGCGAAATAGGCGTCCGCTTCCTCGGGGGAAACCCGCTCGACCGAGCCTTCGATGCGCACCTGGCGGCACAGCGACTTCCAGTGAAACAGCAAAGCAGCGTTGGGGTTGGCGGCGATCTCCTCGCCCTTGCGGCTCCGATAGTGCGTGTAGAAAGTGAAGCCTTCCGGCCCGTGCGATTTCAACAGCACCATCCGCACCGACGGCCGACCATCCGCCGCGGCGGTCGCAACAGCCATTGCGTTGGGCTCGTCTGTCTCGGCTTCGCGCGCCTCGGCGAACCAGCGGTCGAACAGCGCGATCGGATCCTCGGCTTGAGCCATCCGCCGCGCCTTATCCGGCCCGGCCGTTCGCCCGCAACCCCGCCGTTCGACGACCGCGAAGCCCGGTTCGCCGAAAGCGCTCACGACAGGGTTGTTATGTTGTATCATCCAAGCTACTCGCCCGTCGCTTTCGAACCGACGGGGATTTCCATTGATCGCACGTGCGCTGCTGTCCGGTGTGGCAGCTCTCGCCCTTGTTCCAGCTGCGGCCGTGGCCGCCGATGGGCCGACAACCGCCCGGATTCACGGCTCCGGCGATACCGCCGGTTCGGCCGCGGAATCGACTGCCGCGCCGGTCCCGGGGTCGGCGGAGGAAGCCCATCCCGACACCGACCAGACGATCGTGGTCACCGGCGTCCGCCGCGCGGCCGGAGATGTCCTCGGCGGAGTGACGATCCTCGATGAGGAAAAGCTCACGCACGACGTCCGACCCAGCATCGGCGAGACTCTCGCGTCGCAGCCCGGCGTCAGCTCCTCCAGCTTCGGCCCGACCGCGTCACGGCCGATCCTGCGCGGACTTTCGGGCGAGCGCGTCCGGGTGCTCGTCGATGGAATCGGAAGCCTCGACCTGTCTGCGTCGGATCCGGATCACGCGGTCGCGATCAACCCGCTGACCGCCGAGCGGATCGAGGTCCTTCGCGGCCCTTCGGCCCTGCTCTTCGGGTCGTCGGCGATCGGCGGGGTGGTCAACGTCATCGATACCCGGATCCCCCGGCGCGTGCCGGACGGACCGGTCGCCGTCGATGCGATCGCCACCTACGGCACCGCTGCCGACGAGCGCTCAGGCAACCTGTCGGTGGACATACCGCTTGGCGGCCATTTCGTCGGCCACTTCGACGGCTCCTATTCGAAATATGACGACCTCGACATCGGCGGATACGTCCTGTCGGACCGCCTGCGCCGCCAGGCGCTGGCGAGTCCCGACGCCGACATTCGCGCGCTCGCGGATCTCAAGGATACCCTGCCCAACACTGAGGGTCGCATCGACGACGTCGCCGCGGGTCTCGCCTACGTCGATGGCGGCCTCGATATCGGCCTGTCCTACAATCATCACGACGCCCGTTACGGCGTGCCCATCCGCTATTCGCTCGACCCGGCGGTGGAACCGGAAGCGCCCACCATCGACGCCCACCAGGATCGCGGCGATGCGCGGGTGAATATTCCGCTGGCGGGCGGACTCTTCAACCTGTTCGAATTCCGCGGCGGCATTTCGAAGTACCGCCACAGCGAGATCGAGGAGGATGGCGAGATCGGATCCCGATTCTTCAGCAACGGTGCCGAAATGCGCGCCGACGTGGTCCAGGCGAACCGCGGAGGGTGGAGCGGCACGACGGGGGTCCAGTATCTCGAAACCGACGCGCGGATTCGCGGCGAAGAGAAATATCTTCCCGACAGTCGCAACACGCAGTTCGGAATTTTCACCCTGCAGTCGCTCGTCCATGGGCCGGTCCGATTCGAAGGCGGTCTTCGAGTCGAGTTCGCAAGCCTCGATGCCGACGCGGATGCCGACATCGCGGCCAACGGCGGCCCAATTGGAACCGCGCCCATTTCACGCAACTTCACGCCGGTGTCCGGTTCGATCGGAGCCAATTACGACTTCGCGGACGGCTGGCGCGCCGGCCTGTCGCTGTCGCACAGCGAGCGCGCGCCGGCCATCGACGAGCTCTTCTCGAACGGCCCCCACGGCGGAAGCCAGCAGTTCCTGGTGGGCAATCCCGGTCTCGGCAAGGAGCGGAGCAACTCGGTCGAGCTGAGCGTCCACCGCACGTCCGGCCCCGTCCATTTCCAGGGAAGCCTCTATTACAGCCGGTTCGGCAGCTTCATCTTCCAGACGCCCACGGGCGAAGTCCGCGACCGACTCCCCGTCTACGTCTACGGGCAGGCCAAGGCCGACTATTATGGATTCGAGCTGCAGAGCGACGCAAAGCTCGGCCGCGCTTTCGGGATCGACTGGAGAGGCGAGCTGGTCAGCGATGCCGTCCGCGCCACCATCCGGAATTTCGGCGCGGCCCCGCTGATCCCGCCGCTTCGGATCCTCGGCGCACTCAGCGGCTCGCGCGGCCAGGTCGACGGCCGGCTGGAGGTGGAACACGCCTTCGCCCACAATCGCACCGCGCCCAACGAGACCGGAACGGCAGGCTACACCATCGTGAACGCTTCGCTCGACTGGCACCCGTTTGCGGCCAAGCCCGAGCTGACCTTTTCGTTGCAGGCCAACAACTTGTTCGATGTCGATGCCCGCCGCTCGACCAGCGTTCTCAAGGATTTCGCACCGCTCGGCGGCCGCGACATCCGCCTTTCGGCCCGGATGAGCTTCTAGCCGGCCCGCGGCGCCGCCGCGGGTGCGCATCTCAACAGTCGACGCACTCTTCGCCGCTCAGGTCGTCGATTTGGATCGTGACATGATCGAGATCGAAACCGTCATGAAGCAGCTTGCGCGCGTCGGCGAGCACCTTGCGCCGCATGTCATGGTCGGGAACGACGAGATGGACCGTCAACGCGTTCTCGGTGGTGCTCATCGGCCAGATATGCAGATCGTGAAGGGCGACGACGCCGTCGATTGCGGACAACGACCGGTCGACCTCCGCAAGCGAGATCCCGCGCGGTACGCCGGCGAGGGACATTCCCGTCGATTGCTTCAGCAAGTCGAACGTGCCCCACAGGATAACCAGCGCAACCGCGATGCTGACGATGGGGTCGATCCATTGCAGCCCCGTATAGAGAATGAGCGCGCCGGCGAGGACGACGCCGAGGGAGACCGCGGCATCGGCAGCCATGTGGAGATAGGCGCCGCGAATGTTGAGATCGTGCTTCCGGCCTGAGGCGAACAGCCATGCCGTGATCCCGTTGACGACGATTCCGATCGCCGCCACGGCCATCACGACGGAGCCATTCGCCGCTTCGGGGTGGAACAGCCTCCTGACGCCTTCGAGGAGAATCGCGCCGATAGCGACAAGCAACAGGATCGCATTCAAGAGCGCCGCGAGGATCGGCGCCTTCTTCAAGCCATAGGAAAATCGGTCGGATCTTGGCCGCGTGGCCATGACCGCGCCCGCCCAGGCGAGCGCAAGCCCGAGTACGTCGGAAAGATTGTGCCCGGCATCGGCAAGCAGCGCCATCGAATCGGCATAGAAGCCGGCGGCGACCTCGGCGGCGATGAACGTCGCATTGAGTGCAATCCCGATCGCGAACGCGCGGCCGAAGGACACCGGCGCGTGGTGATGGCCGTGATGCTGCTCGTGCTCGTAGTCCCTGGCCATCGCCTGCTTTTTACGGCGAACTAGCCATCAGGCAATGTTGGCCAACGAATTTAACATTTGCGGCCAAACAGTTACGTTATTTCATCACGGAACCGCGACTTTCGACTGGCCCAAAAAAAGGCGGCCCGGGGCGGGTTGGCCCGGGCCGCCTGGTGCCGCGTTCCAGGGGAGGAGGGAAACGCGGGCTGGGGTTCCTGAAACTCTACAGGTCGATACCAGCGGCGATTGCCTCGAGCTTGCGGACGCGTTCCTTGAGGTCGGCGAGCTCGATCCGGTTTCCCGCCGGCGGGAGGTGACCGTCGGCAATCGTGTGGGTGATCTCCATCCGCTTCAGCTCGAGCCAGGCGTTCCAGCCCTTGAGCCCTGCGAAGGCGGCGGTTCCGAGTGTGGCCAGGACCGTGCCTGCAATAAGGGTGATCGAAAGGGGGTCCATCACTTGTCCTCCCGCAGCGCTTCGATTTCGCGCGCCAGCTCGTCATTGGGTTTGGAAATCTCGTGCTCGATCGCCATCAGGCGGCGGTCGATCGGGTCCAACTCGGTCCGCATCTTGTGCACCGACGGTCGCACCTTGCCGGCGAGCTCCATCCGGTCGAAGTCGCTCATTCGGCGCTCGCTTTTCAGCCGCCGCTTCTGGACCACGAACCAGATGCCGAGACCGGCGTAGAGCGCGAGCGTCAGCTTGAAGCTGATCAGGATCGCCGCGGCGACGAAGCCGACGCGGATGAAGGTCGGGTCGATACCGAACTGCTCGCCGATGGTGGAGCAGACTCCGGCCAGCTTGGCGTCACTTCGGTTGAGTGAGTAACGATAAGTCTTGCGGGCCATTGTGCCGTCCCCTTCCTTACTGGTCTTTCGCCGCAAGCGCGGCTTTCATGGCTTCCAGCTCGGCGTCGATCGTTTCCGACGACCTCAGCTGGTCGATTTCGTCTTCGAGGCTTCCGATCCCGAGCGCTTCGGCGCGGCCTTCGGCGAAGTCGGCGCGGCGCTCGAGAAGCTCGAACTTGCTGAACGCGTCGGCGGTGCGGCCGCCGTGCAGCATTTCGTTCGCCCTGGCGCGGCTGACCGCGCTCTCGAGCCGATGCTGGATCGCATTCTGCCGGGCGCGAGCCTCGCGGAGCTTGGCCTGGAGCTTGGCGATGTCCGCCTCGTAGCTGCGCAGCACTTGCTCGATCTGCCCGACCTCGGCGCCCAGCGCCTCGGCCATGTCGGCCGCCTTCTGCTTCTCGACGAGCGCGGCTTTGGCCAGGTCCTCGCGGCCCTTGCTCAGCGCCAGCTCGGCCTTCTCCGTCCAGTTCGCCTGGATGCCTTCGAGCCTTGCCAGCGAACGCCGCATCTCCTTGATGTCGGCGATCGAGCGGGCTGCCGTGGCGCGGACCTCTACCAAGGTCTCCTCCATCTCGAGGATGATCATGCGGATCATCCGCGCCGGGTCTTCGGCCCGGTCGAGGAGCTCGGTCATGTTCGCCGCGAAGATGTCGCGAGCGCGGCTGAACACCGGGCCGTTGAGCCAGCTGGTCACCGGAGCCAGACGCTGGGTGGCGCCTTCCGGCTCCCGGACCAGCACCGGCGTACGCACCGGCACCTTGGCTTCGAGGATCTCCAGTTCAGGCATTGGCGGAGGCCTGGACCGACGGGGCGCTCACATGCGCCGGAGCAATGGCCGAACCAACCGCGACGGTGCTCATCAGGAGCGCGCCGATGGCGGCGATGAGGGTCCGAGTGATGGTCGTCTGACCGGACATTTCTAATCTCCCTTTTGTCGGCCATTTCCATGCTTGCGGGCCGATGAACATTGTTATTCAAAGGCCGTGCCAATTGCGAAAATCTGCGGAAAATTGAGAGAAGGGGCCTTTGCCGGCTCGGGAAATGGGACGGAGCGCCAACCGGTCTTGGCGAAAATTCCCAATCCCTCCGGAACCGCTTCGCGAGCCGCGGCTTAGGGCTCCAGCAGAGTCAGAAAGGTATTTTGATGCTTGGGAAGATCGCCGCTGCGATCGTCGGCGAACGGCTCGCCGGGAAGAACAAGGGCGCAAGCGGTGCCGTCAAAGGCATTCTCGTGGAAACGGTGGCGAAGCGCCTGATCCCGACGATCGCCGCGGCAGTGGTGCTGGGTTACGCCTATAAAAAAACGAAGGATACGCTCGACCGGAAGCCGTCTTATCCCTCGGACGCCGAGCCTTCTCCGCCTTCGGGCTGAGCTTCGACATAGGGCTCGACCTTGCCCTTGAGCGTGATCGTCATCGGATTTCCGAAGCGATCGCGGCTGCGCCCGGCCGGGACTTTGATCCAGCCTTCCGACACGCAATATTCCTGGACGTTGGTCTTTTCCTGCCCGTTGAACTTGATGCCCACCGGGTTCTTCAGGATCTCGCCGTCGAAATAGGGGCTGCGCGGATCGAGCGACAGCCGATCGGGGAGGTTGGGTGTGTCGTCAGCCATGCCGCGCCGCCTAGCGCCGACGCGCTCGAAAGGTCAACGCACCGGTTGACCGCGGAAGCTGCTTCTGGCCTGACCTCCCAATGATCTGGACCGCTCTCCTCATTGCAGTTCAGGCGCCTCCGTCATGGCAAGAGGATGTGCTTGCGGGCGAGGTGCTGGATTACCGTGGCCGACGCGACGCCTGTGAATACACTGCACACGAGGCATTCGAATGGCGGATGTGGCACTGCAATGAGCTTGAACGGAACCGGGCAACCCTCCGCGCCAAACTGAACTCGCGTCCCGACCTGCTCTCGAAGCTGGATGCTCCGTTCGATCCGAAGGATAAGCTTCTCATCGTTTCAGCCGATGAGCGTCACTCGGCGAAGCTTCAGCGGATCGTCCAGGAAGGCACAATCCAAGACGGGAGCCGGGTCAGTGTCACGGTCCAGGCGAAGGCAGACCGGCTGGATGAAATAAGTGTTGAACGATTTGGCCGGCAGCCAATCGTCATCAGCTTTGATGACCCGATTGAATATCCCGACCTCAGGTCCATGTGGGTATTGTGGTACAGAAGCGCCATCCAGGTGGAACTCAAGTTCGGCGCACCGCATCCGTGGTGCTTCAGCACCCAGGACGGCACATCAAAACTAACCGTCACGATCGAGGGAAATAAAGCGAGCGCCGTTCGCCTGGACACCGTGAACTGCACACTTGCTTCGCGTCCCGTTGCTGTCTCAATTCGCTGAGGACAGCAATTCAGCGATCGATGTAAAGCATACTTGTCTCGCATAGTTGCCGCCCGCGTGACTCACGACTAAGCGGCTCCACCAAATGCGAGACAAGGACAAACCAAAAGCGAACCGGCCGGAGCTTTCGCTCCACGTGCCCGAGCCCAGGTTCCGCCCCGGCGACACGCCCGACTTTTCGGAGCTTCAGATTCCGCCGGCTGGTTCGGCGCCGAAGCCGGACATCAGCGCTTCGGCCACCGAAACCGAGCCGCTGACCATCGACCTGATCCGCGTGCTCGACGACGAGGGCAAAGCAGTCGGCCCATGGGACCCCAAGCTGGACGCCGATACACTCCGCAAGATCCTGCGCGACATGGTGCTCCAGCGGATCTTCGACGACCGCATGTACCGCGCCCAGCGGCAGGGGAAGACCAGCTTCTACATGAAGGCGACCGGCGAGGAGGCGATCGCCATCACCGCCGCGGCGGCGCTCGACCGCGACGACATGAATTTCCCGACCTACCGCCAGCAGGGATTGCTGATTGCTCGCGGCTATCCGCTCGTGGAGATGATGTGCCAGATCTATTCGAACAAAGGCGATAAGCTTCACGGCCGCCAGCTTCCGATCATGTATTCGTCAAAGGACCACGGCTTCTTCACCATCTCCGGCAATCTCGCGACGCAATTCCCGCAGGCGGTGGGCTGGGCGATGGCGAGCGCGATCAAGGGCGACAGCCGGATCGCGGTCGGGTGGATCGGCGACGGAGCGACCGCGGAAGGCGACTTCCATTCCGGAATGACCTTCGCCGCAGTCTATAACGCTCCCGCGATCCTCTGCATCGTCAATAACCAGTGGGCGATCTCCAGCTTTTCCGGGATCGCCGGCGCCGAGAAAGCGACCTTCGCGCAGCGCGCCGTCGGCTATGGCCTTCCCGGCCTTCGCGTCGACGGCAATGACGTTCTCGCCGTCTATGCAGCGATGCGCTGGGCGGCCGACCGCGCCCGCTCCAACCTCGGATCGACCCTGATCGAGTTCTTCACCTACCGCGCCGAGGGCCACTCCACCTCGGATGACCCGACCGGCTACCGCGCGGCGGGCGAGGCCAAGGCCTGGCCGCTGGGCGACCCCATCGAACGTCTCAAGCAGCATCTGATTGGCCTGGGCGAATGGGACGACGAGCGGCACGACGCGACCCGCGCCGAATGCGACGCCCAAGTCCGCGCGGCGCAGAAGGAGGCCGAGAAGTTGGGCGTCCTTCCCGAGCAGGGACGGGACAATATCGAGAGCATGTTCGACGACGTGTACGCCGACGTCCCATGGAATCTCGCCGAGCAGCGCGCCCAGGCCGTTTCCGAGGGCCGCGACTGATGGCGACGATGAACATGATCCAGGCGCTCAACAGCGCCCACAGGGTGGCGATGCAGGCCGATCCCAACGTCGTCGTCTATGGCGAGGACGCGGGCTATTTCGGCGGGGTTTTCCGGGTGACCGAAGGCCTCCAGAAGCAGTTCGGAAAGACCCGCGCCTTCGATGCGCCGATCAGCGAGGGTGGGATCGTCGCCACCGCGGTCGGCATGGCCGCCTATGGCCTGAGGCCGGTGATCGAGATCCAGTTCGCCGACTATATCTATCCGGGCTACGACCAGATCGTCAGCGAGGTCGCCAAAATCCGCTACCGCACCGCGGGCGAATGGGGGATGCCGATGGTGATCCGCTCGCCCTACGGCGGCGGAATTTTCGGCGGCCAGACCCACAGCCAGTCGCCGGAATCGCTCTTCACGCATATCGCGGGCCTGAAGACGGTGATCCCGTCCAACCCATACGACGCCAAGGGCCTCCTCATCGCCGCGATAGAGGACCCGGACCCCGTCATCTTCTTCGAGCCCAAGCGTCTCTACAACGGCCCGTTCGACGGCCATCACGACAAGCCTGTTTCGCCCTGGGCGAAGCACAAGGCCAGCGACGTTCCCGACGGCCACTATACCGTGCCGCTCGGCAAGGCGGCGATCGTCCGCGAGGGAGTTGAGCTAACCGTCCTCGCGTACGGAACCATGGTCCATGTCGCACTCGCGGCGGTCGAGGAGAATGGAGTGGACGCCGAGGTGATCGACCTTCGCACGCTCGTCCCGCTCGACATCGACACGATCGAGGAATCGGTGAAGAAGACCGGCCGTTGCCTCGTCGTCCACGAAGCGCCGCGCAACACCGGCTTTGGCGCCGAACTCGTTTCCGAGGTGCAGGAGCGCTGCTTCTACCACCTCGAAGCGCCGGTCGTTCGGGTCACCGGCTGGGACACGCCCTACCCGCACGCTTACGAATGGGCCTATTTCCCCGGTCCGAAGCGCATGAAGAGAGCCCTCGAGAAAGTGATGGCCGACTGATGTCCAGATTCGAATTCAAGCTGCCCGACATCGGCGAAGGCATTGCCGAAGCCGAGATCGTCGCCTGGCACGTCAAGGTCGGCGACGAGGTCGCCGAGGACCAGCAACTCGCCGACATGATGACGGACAAGGCGACGGTGGAGATGGAATCCCCGGTCGCTGGCAAGGTCGTCGAGCTCGCTGGAGAAGTCGGAGACATGGTCCCGATCGGCTCGGTCCTCGCGGTGATCGAGACCGAAGGCGCCGACCGCGCTGCCGAGAGCGCCGAAGACAGCAAGGACGAGCGCCCGCTCGCCGACGGCGCGGTGGAAGCCACGCCCGCTCAGGCGGAAGAGATCCCGGTCATCAAGGCAGTGGAGGAAGCGCCCGCCCCGAAGCCTGCTCCGGAACCGAAGCCGGAGCCGGAGGTCGCGAAGGCCACGACCCATGTTCTGGCCTCCCCGGCGGTCCGCGCCCGCGCCCGCGATCTCGGAATCGATCTTGGCCAGGTGAAAGCGCGCGAAGGCCGGATCCGTCATTCCGACCTCGACGCCTTCATCCTGAACCAGGGCGGGAGCGTCTCCGCACGGGGAACCGGGCCGAAGCGCCAGGACGAGGTGATTAAGGTCGTCGGCCTGCGCCGCAAGATCGCCGAGAACATGTCCGAGGCCAACCGGCGGATCCCGCATTTCAGCCTGGTCGAGGAGTTCGACGTCACCGCGCTCGAAGACGCCCGCGCGATGATGAACCGCGACCGCGGCTCCAACCCGAAGTTGACGGTCCTGCCGTTCCTGATCACGGCGATGTGCCGTGCGCTCGCCGACTGGCCGATGCTCAACGCCACCTTCGACGACGAAGCGATGGCCGTCACCCGCCACGGCTCCGTCGACATGGGGATCGCCACCCAGACCGATAACGGCCTGATGGTTCCGGTCATCCGCAGCGCACAAGGCATGAGCGTGTGGCAGATCGCTTCGGAGATCGTCCGCCTGTCCGACGCCGCGCGCACCAACAAGGCCAGCCGCGAGGAGCTGACCGGCCCGTCGATCACCATCTCCTCGCTTGGGTCAATGGGCGGGATCGCCTCGACCCCGGTGATCAACCCGCCTCAGGTGGCGATCATCGCCGTCAACAAGATCGAGGAAAAACTCGTTCCGATCGACGGCGCCATCGATATCCGCAAGCGCATGAACCTGTCGCTAAGCTGCGACCACCGCGTCGTCGACGGCTGGGACGCGGCCAGCTTCATGCAGGACCTGAAGGCGCTGATCGAGAACCCGCTGAGGCTGCTCAGCTAGGGTCGCTCACCCGCTTCCCGTCGACCATGAGCAGATCGATGCTGCTTGCGGGCGCCGCGAACTCGAAATCGGAAATGTCCGGATTCTCCGCGACGGCCTTGCCGAGCACGAAGATCGCATCGCCCTGGACGCCGGGCTTGAGGCTCAGCGCATGGGCTTTCAACGTGATGACCTTCCCGCGAACGAGGCTCGGTCCCTCGCCACCCTTCGTCCGGATATCGCCATGCACGATCAGGCGGCCGAACGGCTTCGAGAGCTGCACGCCGATCGATCCTTCGCCGGTGGTCGTGATGCTCTCGAACTCCGCATGCTTCAGCGACCCGTCGTAGAGGTTATATCCCCGAGCGCCGCCGCCATGAGTCTCCACCGGCCCGCGAACGATCAGCGCGTCGATATCGGCGAAATTGACGAAGCCGATCCCGCTGTCGCCGTAGGAGGTCAGCGACCCCTCCGCGACCCACAGGCGCACCGTTCCCCAATTGTCGAGAACCATGTCGTTCACGCCATATGTCGAAACGCCGCCTTCGTTGGCGACTAGGTCGGCTTCCACTCCCGCTCCAATGAAAACGCCGCCGGTGATCCTGTCAGGCGTTCCCTTGGCGATTCCGCCGTCGCTGTGAACGTCGCCAGTGGTCAGCTCCGCAAGGGCGATGCTCCCACCGTTCTTGGTAGGCGACGGTGCGGTTGATGGATCGACTCCGTCCGGAATCGTCGCGCCGCCGAAGATGAACACGCCGCTTCCCCGAACCGGCTTGACCTTGTTGCCCGCCGACAGGCCGGTTGCCCGAACATTCCAGCGGCTCGCCGCGTCCGGTGAGCGATTGTAGATCGTGATTGCCCCCGCAAGCACTTCAACTCCGAAGCCGGGCGGGCGGTTTGGGGCGCCACGGGCATCGGCACTGGCAATATGAATATTCGACAGAACCAGGTTGCCGCTCTTGGCGCTCTCGGCTTCGAGGTGAAGGCGGCCTTCGATCCCCAGGTCGCGCAGTTCGATCGTTCCGAGATCGGATTGGCTGTCCGTCAGGCAAACAGCTTCCTGATCCGCGTCGGTATGGATTCGCAAGCCGGAGATAATATGGTCGCCATTCAGTCGGATGCCCTGCTCTCCGGCCCGAAACCGGAGCGCGGCCTCGTTGCCCGCTCCGCGCAATGAGACTCCCCGTGGCAGCACAACCGCGCCAAGACCGCTGATCGGTCCGTCGATTTCAATGGACCGGGCGCCGCTCGCAAGTGCACGTTCGAGAGATTGGGAATCGCGGACCCGCTCCAGCAGCTCTTCCACGGCGCATCTCCTTTCGCGTTCACAACGAAGGCAGGGCCGCTGCTCTTCGCGGCAGGCACCGTCAAGTTAAAGCCAGCTCAGTCGCAGAGCTCGTGCCAGCTCTTCTCGCTGAGCTCGACGTCATATTTCTTCGCCGCCTTCTGGATTCGGTCCCAGGCTTCATCGCGCTCCTTATCGGAGACGCCTTCGACCTGGTTGAAGCGGGCGACCGCGTTGCGGACGTGGTCGGCATCGCACAATGGCTCCTTACGTTCTTTCGGGAACGCATATTCGCTGCCTTTCAGGTCTTTGCGGTCCTCGGCGTCCATCTCGCTCATTTCACTCTCCTTCGGCGGACCAACGCATGAGCCGTGACGCCGGTCCGCCGAATTGAGGCGTGTCAGGCGGCCAGGAGCACCGTCTCGCCGAGCGCGGCGTTCAGCGATGCCTCCCGCTGCTCCGGCCCGAAGTTGAGGCCGTCGGCCGCCACGAACTCCGGCTCGATACCGATGAAATTGAAAATCCCGCGCAAATAACTTTCGAGATGCTCGAGCGATGCGGCGGGCGTGCCGGCGTCGTACATCCCGCCGCGAGCCAGCGCGACGATCACACGCTTGCCGCCAGCCAGCCCTTCCGGCCCACTCTCGGTGTAGCGGAAGGTTTTTCCGGCAACGAGAATCCGGTCGAGCCACGCCTTGAGCTGGCTCGGAAGCGTGAAATTGTACATCGGAGCGCCGATCACCACCGTATCGGCGGCAAGGAATTCGTCGAGCACGGACGTGTCGGCGAATGCGTCGAGAGTCAGGTGCGAGAGCGGCTCGGCGACGAGGTCGCGATAGGCGATTCGATCGCTGTGGAGCTGGCCTACGATCGAGCGGGAGATTGCACGGCTGGCGCTGTTGTCGCCATTGATGCTGCTGTCGACATGAAGTGTGGTCACTATTGCCTCCTTGGTATTGCTTTGATACCGAGGAACTCTAAATAACCATGAGCGAATCGCTCGCAAGAACGCACTTTTTTGTGGCGGACGCACAAATGTGTGACACGGTAACAGGAAGGTGACCGCAAGATGGAAATGAAGGACCCCCACAGCCCCGTCTGTCAGACGATCAGCGGCCTGCTCCAAAGGATCGGCGACAAGTGGAGCGTTCTCGTAGTCGAGACGCTCGGACACGGCTCGTTGCGCTTCAACGAGCTCCGTCGCGCCATTCCGTCGGTCTCCCAGCGGATGCTGACCCTTACGCTTCGTAACCTCGAGCGCGACGGCCTTGTCAGCCGCACGGTTACCCCGGTCATCCCGCCGCGCGTGGATTATGAGCTGACCGAACTCGGCCGCTCCTTGCAGGCTCCGATCTGTGGCCTCGTGACCTGGTCGATGAACAACGTCGGCGCGATTCATGAAGCGCAGGAGCGCTACGACAGCGACCATGCACAAAGCGAAGCCGCATGAACGCGACCGCGGCGGGCGGTGAACTCCGGTCATTGCTCGCGCGCGCCGACGATTTCGCGGCCCGCGGCGACGTCCGCGCCGCCGTCGCCTTCTACCAGACCGCGCTCAAGAGCGTTCGAAACGCGACCGGCCTCGACCGCGACACGCTCGCCGAGCTGCAGCGCGCGCAGGCGTTCGTCATGGACCGGGCCCGCGAGTTCCAGCAGTCGCTAGAACAGGCTGTCGCGAGCGCCGATCCCGCCGATCCCGTCGCGGCTGTGCGCCTGAGCCATTCGCTCGAAATGCTCAAAGGCGGGCGCCAGGTGTACCAGCAGCAGCCGTCGGCCCTCTATTACCCCTACCTCGCGCAGCGCCAGTTTTTCGAGCGCGATGAATTCGAGTGGGTTCCCGCTCTCGAATCGGCGACTCCGGTGATCCGTGAGGAGCTGGTCGCCCTGATGGACGAAGGCGCCGCCTTCCAGCCCTACGTCGAGAGCGCTGCCGATCGCCCCCACCGCGATTTCCATGGCCTCAATGACAAGAAAGACTGGACCGCGCTCTATCTTTGGCGCGACGGCAAGCCAGTCGAAGCGAATGCGAAGCGTTGCCCAAAGACCATGGCGGCGCTGGAAAAGGTGCCGCTGAGCCGCATCGGTTCGCGAACTCCCGCCGTCCTTTTCTCCAGGCTCGAGCCGGGAGCGCATATTCCGCCACACACCGGGCTACTGAACTGCCGCTTGATATGCCACCTGCCGCTGATCGTGCCCAAAGGCTGCTGGCTTCGCGTCGGCAACGAGACCCGGGAGTGGGAGGAAGGCAAGCTCCTCATCTTCGACGACAGCATCGAACACGAAGCGAAGAACCCGGCGGAGGACCTGCGGATCATCCTGCTTTTCGACGTCTGGCGCCCCGAGCTCGGCGAGGAGGAGCGCGCCGCGATCTCCAGCATCTTCGAGGCCATCGACCGTTTCCAGGGCGTTCCGGAAGACTAAGCCGCAAAGCTTTGTTTACGCTGTTGCCCTAGCCTTGGCACCGTGAAGCATGGCGTCATCAACGCGGGCGAGCCCGCCGAGCCCGTGCACCAGACGCCGGAGCAGGCGCGGTGCGATGCCATTCAGGCCGCGTTTCGCACCGCCGATGCGCCACTCTCCCTTTTCTGCGAGCCTCCGCCGCAGCCGCCGCAAATCGCTCCGACGGACAGTGTCCTGAACCTGCGCCTTGCCGACGAGCTCGATTATGCGCGTCGGATGCTCGACCAGATGGGCGACGAGCTTGCCGCCGACATGGGCGTCGTGATGCGCCACTCCGTTGCGCTTCAGACGGTCGATATCGTCGGCCAGATGGTCGGCCATATCGCCAACGTCGTCCGCTCGAGCGATCCCGATGCTTCGGTCGAACGGATCGGCATGGGCGACCTGAAGGCGCGCCTGCTTCGAAGCGGCGGGCTCTAGTCGCCTTCCCTTTCCCGGGCTTCCTGTTCTAGACGGCGAAAATGCCCGGACGCTATTTCGAAGAATGGCAGGTCGGCGATCGCATCGCCCACGCGCTCACCCGCACCGTCACCGAGACCGACAACGTTCTCATTTCGACGCTGACCCACAACCCGCAACCGATGCACCTCGATCACCAGGTCGCCTCGGAATCCGAATTCGGAATGCCGCTCGTCAACTCGGTGTTCACCTTCGGGCTGATGATCGGGGTCAGCGTCGCCGATACAACCATGGGCACGCTGGTCGCCAACCTCGGTTACGACACTCTGAAATTCCCCAACCCGGTCTTCATCGGCGACACGCTTCGAAGCGAGACCGAGTGCATCGCGGCGCGGGAGAGCAAGTCACGTCCCAACGCGGGGATCGTCACCTGGGCGCACCGAAGCTTCAACCAGCGCGGCGAGGTTGTGTGCGAATGTACCCGTACCGCGCTTCTTCTGAAAAAGCCCCAAAGCAGCCAACAGTGAACAAGGAACCGCGTTCCTGGCTGTTCGTCCCGGCGGACAGCGACAAGAAGATCGCCAAGGCCATCGAGTCCAGCGCTGACGCCCTGATCTTCGACCTCGAAGACAGCGTCGTCCCGGCGCGAAAGGCGGCCGCCCGCGATATCCTCAAGGGTCTGCCGAAACGCGAGACTGGTCCCGACTGGTGGGTCCGCATCAACCCCATCGGAAGCGACCACCACAAGGACGATCTCGACCTCATCTCGCGCGGCGATATCGGCGGCCTCGTCCTTCCCAAGGCCGAGGGCGGGTGGGACGTGATCGAGCTCGCTCACCGCACCGGCAACATCCCGATCCACGCGATCGTCACCGAGACGCCGGCGAGCCTGTTCGCGATGCTGTCCTATCGCGACCCGAAGTCACCGCTCGTCGCGATGAGCTGGGGCGCGGAGGACCTGTCGGCGGCGCTCGGCGCCTCGTCCAAATATGACGAGAGCGGCGACCTTTCCTTCACCTACAAGATGGCGCGCTCGCTGTGCCTCGCCGGCGCGGTGGCCGCCGGAGTCCAGCCGGTCGACGGGGTCTTCGCCGATTTCCGCGACGAGAAAGGCCTCCGCGCCGAAGCCGAGGCCGCGCGCCGCGAAGGCTTCACCGGCAAGCTCGCGATCCATCCGGCGCAGGTGCCCGTCATCAACGCCGCCTTCACCCCGTCCAGGGACGAGATCTCCCACGCGGAAGCGGTGGTCGCCGCGTTCGAAGCATACCCCGACGCCGGGACCGTTTCGGTCGATGGAAACATGGCCGACCGGCCGCATCTTGAGCAGGCGCGGCGCGTTCTTCAGCGTGCGCGAGGAGTGGCGAACGATGTCTGATGTGGTTCATCCGGTTCCCGAAGGTTTCCACGCGAAGATCGGGCCGGATGAGTTGCAGGCGATGCGCGACCATGTGCGGCGCGACCCCGACAGCTTCTGGCTGGCGCAAGCGAAGCGGCTGCAGTGGAGCAAGTTCCCAACGCAAGCCGGCGACTGGGCGTTCGACCAGGAGGACTTCCACATCCGCTGGTATGCCGACGGCGAGCTGAACCTGTCGGTCAGCTGCCTCGATCGCCACCTCGAAACCAGCGGCGACCGCCCCGCGCTGATCTTCGAAGCCGACGAGCCGGGCGAAGGCCACACACTCACCTATCGCCAGCTCTACGAAGAGACCTGCCGCTTCGCCAACCTTTTGAAGTCGCGCGGGATCGGCCGCGGCGACCGGGTGATGATCTACATGCCGATGATCCCCGAGGCCGCGGCGGCGATGCTCGCCTGCGCCCGCATCGGTGCGATCCACTCGGTGATCTTCGGCGGCTTCTCGCCCGAAAGCGTTGCCGGCCGCATCGCCGATTGCGATGCGTGTTGCGTCATCACCGCTGATCAGGGCGTTCGCGGCGGCAAGAAGATTCCGCTCAAGGCCAATGTCGACACCGCTCTCGAGCAGCGCGACGTCGCGACGGTGATCGTCGTCACCCGCACCGGCGCCGATATTCCGATGAAGGCCGGCCGGGACATCAGCTACAGCGACGTCCGCGACGGACTTTCGACGGATTGCCCGCCCGAGGTGATGAACGCGGAAGACCCGCTCTTCATCCTCTACACCTCCGGCTCGACCGGAAAGCCTAAGGGCGTGGTCCACACGACAGGCGGCTATGCCGTCTGGGCCGCGACCACCTTCGAATGGGTGTTCGATTACAAGCCGGAGGACATCTTCTGGTGCACCGCCGACATCGGCTGGATCACCGGCCACAGCTACGTCGTCTACGGCCCGCTCGCCTGCGGCGCGACTAGCGTCATGTTCGACGGCGTGCCCAATTATCCGGACTTCGGCCGCTTCTGGGAAACCGTCGACCGGCTCGGCGTCACCATCTTCTACACTGCACCGACCGCGATCCGCGCGCTCATGCGCGAGGGCGACGAGCCGGTGAAGGCGCACAGCCGTAAGTCCATCCGCCTGCTCGGCAGCGTCGGCGAGCCGATCAACCCGGAAGCCTGGGAATGGTACTGGCGCGTGGTCGGCGATGGCCGCTGCCCGGTCGTGGACACATGGTGGCAGACCGAGAATGGCGGAATCCTGATTTCGCCATTCCCCGGAGTGACTCCGACCAAGCCGGGCTCCGCGACTTTCCCGCTCCCCGGAATCGAGCCCCGGCTGCTCGACCCGCACCAGAAGGTTCTTGAAGGCGCGGCAAGCGGCAACCTCTGCCTAGCCTCTGCCTGGCCGGGGCTGATGCGCACCGTCTGGGGCGATCACGAGCGCTTCTTCCAGACCTATTTCTCGACCTACCCCGGCCTCTATTTCACCGGCGACGGCTGCCGCCGGGACGAGGACGGCTATTATTGGATCACCGGCCGGGTCGACGACGTCATCAACGTCTCCGGCCACCGCATCGGCACTGCCGAGGTGGAAAGCGCCTTGGTCGCTCACCCGAAAGTCGCCGAAGCCGCGGTCGTCGCCTACCCGCATGACATCAAGGGGCAGGCGATTTACGCTTATGTCACGCTAAACGCCGGCGAGGAAGGCGACGACGCCCTCCGCAAGGAACTGAACCAGGAAGTCCGCAAACACATCGGCCCGCTAGCCGCCCCCGAAAAAATCCACTTCACCCCGGCCCTCCCCAAGACCCGCTCCGGCAAGATCATGCGCCGAATTCTGCGCAAGATCGCGGAAGGCGCGGAGAGCGGGTTCGGCGACACCTCGACGCTCGCCGATCCGGGCGTGGTTGATGCGCTATTGGCGGGGCGGCAGTAGCCACCAGACCTAGTAGAAGCGGCCAGGGATCACCCGCAGCACGCGACCGTTCCGGATATCGACGAGCAGCAAGTCGGGACCGTAGCGGATCCACCGGTGGTATCGCGCGGGCGAGCGCACCCGGTAATAGTCATAGTCGCTGATCGCGTAGCGCGGGCTGTAGAAGGCGGGCCGTAACCGATAGCCGGTGGACACTCGGCGGTACGACCAGCCGCGGTAGGGTGACACATACTTGGCATGGTGGCGGTGCCGATCACGGTCGTGACGGTCGTAATGGTGCCGATCGCCGTGGTGACGATCGTGGGGGCGGGCAACCGCAGGAGTGGACAGCGCGGTTGCGGCGATCAGCCCGATCAACAGAGTCTTGCGCATTTTGAGTCTCCTCGCACACCATCAAACGCCTGGTTTCCCGAACGCGTTGATACAATCGGGCGTGGGTGCGGCCGACCGTGGCGCGCGTGCGTCGAACTCCGCCCCCCGCAGCGGTTGCACGGCGCGCCTCTGCCGCTATCCCTTGGGTCGGGGAGGGGCATTCTGATGGCAACCGCAGCTGAGCCGAAGCGCGACCGGCCGTGGTCTATGAGCCGGGTGGTCATCGCCTCGTCGGCGGGCACGGCCTTCGAGTGGTACGACTTCTTCATCTTCGGAAGCCTGGCGCCGGTCATCGGCCACGCCTTCTTCTCCGCGCTCGACCCGACGCCCGCGCTGATCGCGGCGCTCGGCCTGTTCGCCGCCGGCTTCGCATTTCGGCCGCTTGGCGCGCTGATCTTCGGGATCGTCGGGGACCGGGTCGGCCGCAAAGGCGCCTTCCTCGCGACCGTCAGCCTGATGGGGGGAGCGACCTTCCTGATCGGCTTGCTTCCGACATACGCCCAAGCGGGCGCGCTTGCCCCGGCTCTCCTGATCCTCCTGCGAATCCTTCAGGGCATCGCGCTCGGCGGGGAATATGGCGGCGCGGCGATCTATGTCGCCGAACACTCGACGGCGGAGAAGCGCGGCGCCGCGACCGGCTGGATCCAGTCGACTGCCTCCTTCGGCCTCCTCGCCGCGATGGCGATCATCTTCGGTGCTCGAAGCTGGCTCGGCGAAGACGCATTCGGCGCCTGGGGCTGGCGAATCCCGTTCCTCGTCTCGGTCTTGCTTCTCGCCGTGTCGCTGTGGATGCGGCTCAAGCTGTCGGAGAGCCCCGAATTCGCGAAGCTGGTCGCCGAGGACAACGTCAGCGAACGCCCGTTCCGCGAAGCCTTCGGCCAGAAGGACAATCTCAAGCGCGTGCTGATCGCCTTCTTCGGCGTCATGTTTGCTCAGGGCGCGGTCTGGTACTTCACCTTCTTCTACATGCAGGTGTTCCTCGAAAAATCGCTTGGGATGCCGGCGTCGATGAAGGATCTGATGATCCTCATCATGACTCTCGTCAGCGCGCCCCTCTACGTCTTCTTCGGCTGGTGGTCGGACAAGGTCGGCAGGAAACCGATCATCGTCGGCGGGATGGCGCTTGCGCTGATCCTCTATTTCCCCGGATCGCACTGGATCGCGCAGGCGGTGAACCCGGCGCTGGTCCGCGCCCAGGCGACGACTCCGGTGACGGTGGCGACGGACCTCCACACCTGCTCGGCGCAGTTCGATCCCGTCGGCACCGGCAAGTTCACCAGCGCCTGCGACATCGCCAAGAGCGCGCTCATCAGTCGGGGAATCTCTTATACGACGACCGCCTCGGCCGACGGCGGAACGCGGGTTCTGGTCGGAGCGAATGCCGTCCCCGTGAGCGACGGCCACGGGCTGTCAGGCGCGGATTTGAAAACCCTGAAGGCGAGCGCCGGCGGTTCGATCGGGATGGCGCTGGAAGCCGCGGGTTATCCCAAGGGCGCGGACACGGCGCAGATGAACTTGCCCGTGCTGATCGCGATCCTGCTCCTGTTCACGGTCGGAGCCACCGCGCTCTACGGCCCGCAAGCCGCCTCGCTGGTCGAGATGTTTCCGACCCGCGTCCGCTACACCGCTCTGTCCTTCCCCTATCATTTCGGGATCGGCTGGGTCGGCGGCTTCCTGCCCGCGGTCAGCGTCGCCATCGTCGCGGCGACCGGCAACATCTATTCCGGCCTCTGGTACGCGGTCGTCTTCACCGGGATCTCGGTGCTCGTCTCGCTGTTCTTCCTGCCCGAGACGAAGGGCGTGAAGCTCGATGAAATCTAGTTACCGTTATCGTCATTGCGAGCGCAGCGAAGCAATCCAGCGCGCTTGTGGATTGCCGCGTCGCCTTCGGCTCCTCGCAATGACGGTTACGGGCACCAATGAATATCGATGGGCTGCTCGGCCTCGGCCAGCACCCGGCCGATCGGAAGCTTCGAGCTCTGTCCGTCCGCTATCGCCTGCTCGAGCATGTCGCGTTTGGCCTGGCCCTGAAGCGCAATCATGAGCGTTCGCGCCGACAGCATCGAGGCGCGGGTCAGCGTCACTCGCGGCTCACCGTTCTCCGGCTTCACTCCGACGGCGCGCCGAGCCTTGGGCGCATCGAGCGCATCCTGGAGGTCGGGCCCGGCCGCGATCCCCGCAGCGCTTCCGTCCTCCCCGACCCCGAGCCAAACGAGGTCGGGCGGCCACGGCAGGTCCTGAAGCCGGGCGTCGGCCGAATTGCCGGCAAGCCGATAGTCGTCGAGCGGCGTCACGGTCGGCACCACGCGCGCGCCCTTGGGCAGGAACTGCTTGGCCAGCGCCCGCGCCTTGCTCCGCTCATTGTCCACCGCGACGATCAGGTCGTCGGTCGGAATGATGGTCACCTGCTTCCACTTGAGCGAGGCGCCTGCAAGCCGCGGAAAGATCGCCAGCGCGGTTTCGTCGGCGGGAAGCGCGAGCATCGCCGATCCCCGCGCATCGAGCGCGCTTTCGACGATGAAGCCGACGTCGCCAGCCACGGCCTCCGCCATCTCGTCCGGCGAATCGTAATCCCACCATTCGGCTTCGATCATGCTTATCCTCTTCCAGCTAGCGCGGCGCCGGCTGCGCGTATCCGAACCATCCTGCAACCGCCTGCCCTGCCCGGTTCAACGCCGGCCGGAACCGGAGCCGCTCGCGGGCAAGGTCGCAGATTCCCGAATCGATCGTCGCGACGCCCGTGCCGCGATCGACGGTGCATTCGCTGACAAAGCCCCGGTCGTCCACCCTCAGGCGCAGGAAAACGGTCGCCCCGCCCGGCCACTGGTCGAGCATCGTTGGCGGAAAATCGCGCCCGCGGAGGACGGGGCTGACGAGGTGCGGCGGGCTGACGGCGCCGCCCTCGCCTCCGCCCCCGGTTCCGCTTCCGGACCCGCCGCTGCCAGTGCCCGTGCCCGTCCCGCCGGCGCCGGTTCCGGGCCCGACCACGTTCGAAGCTCCCTGCGTCGGCTGGATTCCGACGTTGGGAGTCTCGGTGGGCCGCATCGGCACCGGAAGCGGCAATGCAATCCGCGGTTTGGGAACCACGACGTCGGTGGCGGTGCTCCGGATATTTTTCGGGCTTGCCGCGCCTTCCGTCGCTTTGGGCTTTTGCTGCTGCTCGGTCTGCGGCCGAGGAACCGGTTCGGGCGGCGGCGGCGGGACCTCATTGATGTTGAACACGCGAAGCGCGCTCTGCGGCTGCGTAATGTCCATTCGCCCCGAAAGCTGGAGCAGGACGAAAAGAAGGACGGCGTGAACCGCAACGACTGCTGCGATCGCGCCGCCCTTGTCTTTGGCTTGAAGGTCGGATCGATACATTTCGCCCGTCAACGCGGCGGGCGGAGCGGGGTTGCTCGTTACGCTTCGTTACCGACCTGAGCGGCCGCTCGTCCTGCCGCTGCTGGGCCGCCGGCCCCCGCCATGGCTGGCGCGGCCACCCTTTGCCGCGATCTCACGCTGCTTCTCGGGGCTCATGGCGGCAAAGCCGCGCTTCGATGATCCGCTCTTGCTGTTGGCCATAACGAATTCCTTCCATCGGTCCTTCAGCGGCTGAACGCCACTGTCCAACCGCGGCTCAAACGCTCTTGGGCCAAGGCAGTTCACGCGCTGGCCATAAGTTAATCTGAAGGGTTCAAGGGCCTGCGAGCCGGAAGCCAACCCACAGCGTTCGGGGGGTCGCCCGCTCGACGGTCCCGTCGCTTCCAAGGGTGGAGATGACCGTTTCGTCAAGGAGGTTCTGGCCGCGAGCGATCAGCTGCAGCCTGTCCGTGATGGGCCACGCGAGGAACGCATCGATTGTCGTCGCCGGTCGCATGCGCTGCGTGTTGAGGTCGTCCTCATATTGGGCGCCGACCCGGCGGATGGTCAGCGACGCAGCCTTCCCGCCATCGTGCCAGCCGGCTTCGCCGGTCAGCACGAGGTTCGGGGTCTGCGCCGGACGAAGCCCGTCGAGATCCACGCTCAAGCCGGTGGAGTCGACCCGGGCGCGGGTGAAGCTGGCGCCGGCGCGAAGCGTCCACGCACCGCGGTTGAACTCGCCCGACGCCTCGATTCCCCGAACGTCGATTGCGCGCAGGTTCTGCCGCTGGCTGAAATCGCCAGCGACGAAGCCCACGCCCGGAAACATCCCAGGACCGTGCCCCAGAGTCACGTTGGCGATCGCGCCGGAAAGCCGGTTGGCGAAGCCGGTCAAGGACAGGCTGAGCGAGCCGCGATGATAAAGCAGGCCGGCTTCGGCTCCGGCGAGCCGCTCTGGATCGAGCAAGGGATTGGCAGCGGTCGCGTCGGGCCCGGCGCGGAACGGCCGGAACAGCTCGTTAAGCGTCGGCATCCGCCAGCCCAGGTAGGCGGCGGAGCGAAGACTGAGGCCCCGTCCGACATCCATCACCGCACCGGCGCGCGCGGTCGGCCGCCAGCCGCTCCGGTCGGCAAAGCGGTCGTCGCGAAGGAGGGTCCTAGTCGCGATCCGCTGTTCGACGAGCTTCCCGTTGGAGATGGCCCAATGGTCGAGCCGAGCGCCGCCGCTCAGCGTCAACGGGCCGGCAGTCCAGGTCACCTCCGCGAACAGGCCCTGCGTGCCGACATCGCCGCCAGCGACCCGGTGCCGCGTCGGCTGTCCGGCGACATAGCTGAAGAATTCGCGCGTCTCGCCACTGACGAAGCGAACGTCGCCGCCGAAACGGAGTTCGACTGCACGGCCCAGCGGCGGACGCACCTCGATGCTCCCGCCAAGACCGCGCGACGGCACCGAATCCTGGAGCGCGACTTGCTGGGCTTGCGTCCGATCCCCGTTGACGCCCGCGAAGCTGCTCCGGAAATTCCGCCATTGCGCATAGCCGGTCGCCGACCATTGCCAGGCCCCGTTACCAACCAGCCGAAGCGAGGCATCTGCGCCGCGCGTGCGGTTTTCGGTGAACGGAACGCCGCGGTTGCGAACGTCGATGAACCCGAGCCCGCTCGCCTGCAGTTCCACATTGGGTGTCACCGGGGCGATCCAGCGGACGCGAAGACTGCTTTCCTTATAGGGCGAGCGGCGATCGACCGGCCCGCGCGTCGCGGCTGTCAACGGAATGAAACCGCTGCTTCGCGCGCCTTGCGCGTCGAGCGTCAGCAAGCCCGGACCGGCGTCCGCCCCGACATAGACATGCCCATCGACGGATTCGCGGCTGCCGGCCTCAAGCGACGCCTCGGCTCCCGTTTCGCTCAGGCTGCTCATGTCGATGACGCCCGCCAGCGCCCCGGGCCCGTAAGCGACGCTTCCACCTCCACGCGTCACGCGCACCTGCGCAAGCCCAGCCGGATCGTAGGCCGGCCAATTGACCCAGCCGCCGAACGGGTCCGCCTGCGGCACGCCGTCGAGCGCCAGCAGCGCCCGGCTCGAGGCGTTGCCGCCTAGCGCGCGCAAGGTGACACCTTGGCTGGTGGGGTGCCCGCTCGTCGAATCGGATCTCCGGAACAGTTGCAGCCCGGGAATCGCCTTCAGGATCTCGTCGAGCTGACGCGCCGGCGCATTCGTCAGCCGCTCGCGCCCGATTGTCTCGACATCATAGGCCCGCGCGGCCGCCGGGTCCGGAAGCGCCCGCCCGGTCACGACAATTTCGGTGTGCGGCGGTTCGGGCGGGGGAAGCGCTGCGGGCATTACGGATTTGTAACGACCTCGCCGCCGCCTGTATCCCTCTGCAATCGACCCCTGCTCATTCCATTAAATTTCGGCGGAGCCAGCCGCGAACCGAACATCCTTCGTTCGTCATTGTTGTGCAGTCTGGTACAGCGTTGTGCCGGATCAGCAGGAGTGGGTTCATGGCCGCGCTCGGTTCGACGCCAGTCGATCAATTGCTCGCCCCGATTCGCGATCTCCTTCCGATGCTGGAAACGGCCTACAAGGACATTCATTCGCATCCCGAACTCTCCATGCAGGAGCATCGGACAGGTGCAATCGCCGCGAAGCATCTGACGGACAGCGGTTTCGAGGTGACGACCGGAGTCGGCGAAACCGGAGTCGTGGGGGTTCTTCGCAACGGCGACGGCCCGAGGGTGATGCTCCGCGCCGACATGGATGCGCTGCCCATCCGGGAGGCCACCGGGCTCGACTATGCAAGCACCGTCACTTCGAAGGACACCGAAGGAAAGGTCGTTCCGGTGGCCCATTCGTGCGGGCATGACATGCATGTCACCTGGCTGATGGGCGCCGCGAGCCTGTTCGCGCGCGGTCGCGAACACTGGCGCGGCACATTGATCGCCTTGTTTCAGCCGGGAGAGGAGACCGCGCAGGGCGCCCGCGCCATGATCGAGGACGGCCTGCGCGAACGCTTCCCAAAGCCGGAGATCGTCCTCGGCCAGCATGTGATGGTCGGCCCCTCGGGAACGGTTGCGGGCAGCTCCGGCCCGATCACGTCCGCCGCCGACAGCCTGCAGATCCGGCTGTTCGGCCGCGGCGCTCACGGATCGATGCCGCAGGCGAGCATCGATCCCGTGGTGATGGCGGCGGCGACCGTCATGCGGCTTCAAACGATCGTTTCGCGCGAAACCGCCGCTGCCGACGCGGCAGTGGTGACGGTCGGCGTCCTCCAGGCAGGAACCAAGGAGAACGTCATTCCCGACGAGGCGATCATCAAGCTCAACGTCCGGACATTTGACGAGAACGTCCGCAAGCACGTGTTGGACGCCATCACCCGCATCGCCAATGCCGAAGCCCAGGCATCGGGTGCGCCGAAACCTCCGGAGATTACCCCGCTCGACCGGTACCCGCTGAACGTGAACGACAAACAGGCCAGCGAACGGGTGCGCGATGCCTTGCGCGCGCATTTCGGCCCGGACCGGGTCCGCCACACGGGCCCGGCCCCCGCGAGCGAGGATTTCGGCTGCTTCGCAACCGCCTGGGATGTTCCGTCGGTTTACTGGTTCGTCGGCGGGACCGACCCGCAGGTCTATGCCAAGGCCAAGGCGGAAGGCCGGATCAACGAGCTTCCGGTCAATCACAACCCCGCCTTTGCGCCCGTGATCCATCCGACCCTGGAGACCGGGTTGGAAGCGCTTGTGGCTGCCGCGACCGCGTGGCTCGGAAAATAATAGAAGCGGGGGAGGGGCAGGTTGCCGGTAACGATAACAACGGTCGACGAACGGCTGCTTCGAGACCTGCTGCTGGTCCTCGATCTTGGCGGGACCTTCGTCTTCGCGATCAGCGGAGCAATGCTTGCCGTGAGGAAGCGGCTCGACATCTTCGGCCTGCTCGTCCTCTCCTTCGCCGCATCGAGCGCGGGCGGAATTGCGCGCGACCTGCTGATCGGTGCGGTGCCGCCGGCGGCAATCAGCGACTGGCGCTACTTCGCGACCGCGATGATCGCCGGACTCGCGGTCGCGATCTGGTCATCGGTGTCGGCCCACAAGACCGCAATTCTCGTCTTCGACGCGGCCGGCCTCGCCTTCTTCGCTGTATCCGGAGCCGAAAAAGCGCTCGCTTTCGGGCTGAACCCGCTGATGGCGGCGCTGCTGGGCATGGTGACCGGAATCGGCGGCGGAATGACCCGCGACCTGCTAGTCGCCCAGACGCCCTCGATCCTCAAGGGCGATCTCTATGCCATTGCCGCGCTCGCCGCGGCGGCTGCGGTCGTGGTCGGAAGCCTTTTTCACTGGCCCCTGGTCGCGACTGCGGTTGGCGGCGGCTTGCTGTGTTTCGGCATACGCATGCTGGCGATCCGCCGTGGATGGGAGCTTCCCAATGCCGCCGCCATCGCGGAGCGCCGGGAATCCAGGCGCGACTAGCCGCGGCGACGCAGGGCCGTCAGCGAAGGCGTATGGCGGAGAGGGTGGGATTCGAACCCACGGTACGGTTGCCCGTACGCCGCATTTCGAGTGCGGTGCTTTCGACCACTCAGCCACCTCTCCGCGTGACAAAAGGTGCTGCGCCAGGATTGGGGCGCCGGCCGGTGCGCGCGTCTAGCAACACCGTCCGCCCTTGCCTAGCCTGACTCGCCCCCTAGATTGCGCCCATGTCCGAGGTCGAACGTTCAGTCGCCATGAGCGCCGGTCGCTCCCCTTCCATGCCCCTGGCGCGCTTCGCGATCGGCGAGGTCGTGCGGCACCGGCTGCTCGACTTCCGCGGCGTGGTCTTCGATGTCGATCCTCAATTCGCCAACAGCGAGGAATGGTACGAGGCCATCCCCGAGCCCATGCGGCCCGCGAAGGACCAGCCTTTCTATCACCTGCTCGCCGAGAATGCGGATGCCAGCTACGTCGCTTATGTCAGCCAGCAGAACCTGGTTCACGACGACAGCGAGGAGCCGATCGACCATCCTGCCATCGGAACCATGTTCGACAGCTTCGACGGCGAACGGTATCGGCTCCGTCCCGAACATCGCCACTAGTTGACACTCGCCGCCCCCTGCCATAGGCGGCTCGCTTTCGCGCGGACCCCAACGGACGCGCGCCACAAGCACAGAAGAGAAGCCAATGTTCGCAGTCGTGCGCACGGGCGGCAAGCAGTACCGCGTCGCCCCGGGAGACAAGATCGTTGTCGAGAAGCTGGACGGGAACGCCGGTGACAGTGTCACCTTGGGCGACGTCCTCCTCGCCGGCGAGGGATCGGACCTGAAGAAGACCGACGGCCTGACCGTTTCGGCGGAGATCATCGCCCAGGCGAAGGGCGAGAAGGTCACCGTGTTCAAGAAGCGCCGCCGGCACAATTACCGCCGCAAGAAGGGCCACCGCCAGCAGCACACGATCCTTCGGATCACAGCGATCGGCGACAGGAAGGCCGAACCGAAGGCGAAGCCGGCAAAGGCCGAGGCTCCCAAGGCCGAAGCGCCGAAGGCTGAAAAGGCGGCTCCGGCCAAGGCCGAGAAAACCGCAGCGGCAAAGCCTGAAAAGAAGGCCGCGAAGGCGTCGACAAAAAATGCTGCACCTGCTAAGGGCGCGGCCAAGAAATCTGCCCCCAAGGCGAAGAAGTAAGCAAAAATGGCACATAAGAAAGCAGGCGGCTCGTCCCGCAACGGCCGCGACAGTGAGAGCAAGCGCCTCGGCGTGAAGTTGTTCGGCAGCCAGTCGGCTCGCGCCGGCAACATTATCGTGCGCCAGCGCGGCACGAAGTGGCACCCAGGGACCAACGTCGGAATTGGCAAAGACCATACCCTCTTTGCGCTTACCGACGGCACGGTCGCGTTCCGGGATGGCAAGCTCGGCCGCAAATACGTGCACGTCATGCCGGCAAGCGAGGACAAATAGGAACGGTCACGAAAAGGCCGTTCCCACCAAGGGGCGGCCCGGACGAGATCTGAAGATCGAGACCAACAAGGGAGAAGGGGGCGCCCCGAAAGGGCCGCCCCCTTTTTCTTATTCCTTCTCCCGAAACTGTAACGCGCCGTCCCTAGGGGCGCGCGGGAGGAGTGAGACGATGTTCGCGAGGACCGAACGACTGCTGCTGAGACCCGGCTTTCCGGAAGACGCGCCTGCCCTCGCCATGGCGATCGGCGACGAACGGGTCGTGAAAAACCTCGCGGTTGTGCCGTGGCCTTATTCGGTTCGCGACGCCGAGGCTTTCCTCGCCGCCCCGCGCGATCCTGTGCTGCCATCGCTCCTGATTACGGAGCGCACGAACGGTGCGCCCCGCCTGGTCGGGGCGTGCGGCCTCGGCCGCCGCCCCTCTGGCGCCGTCGAGCTCGGTTACTGGATTGCGAAAAGCGACTGGGGCCGCGGAATCGCCACCGAAGCCTGCACGGCACTGGTCGACATTGCGCGCACGCTGAGGCTCGCGGCTCTCGAGGCGTCGCACTTCCTCGACAACCCCGCATCGGGCCGGGTGCTCGAGAAGCTGGGCTTCGCTCCAACCGGGATCGTCGCTCCGCGTCTGTGCTGCGCACGCGGCGAGCAGGTGCCGGCGCGGCTGTATCGGCTGCAGCTCCGTGCGGGCCGGGCGGCGGAAGAGCAGGCTGCCGACCAGTTCGAACCGGAGGAAATTCTGGCTGCCTGATCGTCGGCGCGAACTGTTCACGCCTGACTTCCAGTTTCGCTTCCCCTGCTGCTATATCGCTAGTTAGCAGCAGGATTTGCTCGGGGGTCCGGGGCTGGTGTTCGACGACGTACTGAAGCATCGATCCGGAAGGGTCATTGCCCTTGCGCGCGCGGTCCTCGCGTCCGTGTTCCTGTTCGCGATCTGGGTGGACCCGAGCCAGCCCGCACAGGCGGTCGAGATGACCTACGCGGTCCTCGTCATTTATGCGATCGGGTCGGCCGCGATCGTGATGCTCACGTGGAGCAACTGGTGGCTCGATGCCCGCCTTGCGGCGACATTGCAGGTTGCAGACATCGTCGTCTTCACCCTGCTCGTCATCGCCAGCGACGGCTACACCAGCCCGTTCTTCGTCTTCTTCGTCTTCCTGATTCTTTCAGCGGCGATCCGTTGGGGGTGGCGGGAAACGGCGCTCACGGCGATTCCGGTGACCCTGCTTTACGTCGCCGCCGGCCTCGCGGCGGGGACCGAGGCCAGCTCGACCTTCGACCTGCAGCGATTCATCATTCGTGCCGGTAACCTCGTCGTTCTCTCCGGCGTGCTGATCTGGTTCGGGGTGAACCACGGCTTCTCGGGCGTCAGGTCGCTCAAGGACGACCTCCTCCGCGACGCCTCGCCGGGCGACTCGCCGCTCGAAGGCGCAATCGAGGGCATCGCGGCGGCAACCGGAGCGCGGACGGCGCTCTTGCTCTGGTGCGGCCACGGCAGCCGGCATTGGCTGGCCATGGCGTGGGACGGATCCGACTTCAGGACCAACGCTCTGCCCAACCGCACCATCGAGATCGCGCGCGGGCCATTTCTTTTCGACCTCGAGCACGATCACGGGCTCTACCGGGGCGCATCGCAGCGAATGCGATTCTCGACCGTGAACGAGTTGATGGAGAGTAAGCCGGCACGCGAGCACGGCTTCATGGAGGGCCTGGGAATCCCGGTCCGGACAGCAGCCGGCGAAGGTCTCCTTCTGCTCGGCGGGATCAGCGGGCTTTGCACGGACCATATCGAGTTCGGCGGCGCGGTCAGCAGCGCGCTCGCCGCCCACATCCAGCGCCACGCCCTGCTCGCTGCCGTCGAGGACGGTGCAATCGCCCGCGCCCGCTTGTCGCTCGCCCGCGACCTTCACGACAGCATCGTCCAGTTCCTCGCGGGCGCAACCTTCAGGATCGAGGCGATCAGCCGCGCTCTTCGCGCCGGCGATCGACCGGAGCGGGAGCTCAAGGACCTCAAGCAACTGCTTCTTCACGAACAGGAAGAGCTGCGGTCCGCAATCGGGGCGCTGAAGAGCGAAACCATCGCGCTCCCGAAGCTCGCCGGCGACCTCAGGGCCTTGTGCGGCCGATTGGCGATGCAGTGGGACATCCAGTGCCTGTTCTCCGCCGAGGTGCCGGAGACGAGCGCTCCGATGCGTCTTCATCTCGACACGCACCAGCTGATCCGCGAAGCCGTCGCCAACGCGGTCCGTCACGCCCGGGCCAAGTCGATCACTGTCCAGCTCACCGCCGACGACGGCAATCTCAGGCTCGATATCTGCAACGATGGAAGCGGGAGCGAGCGGCTGAAGGAAGGGACGCCCTGGTCGTTGCGCGAACGCGTCGACGAGGCGAACGGCACGCTGATGCTCGCAACCCGCGATACGGGAACCGACGTTTCCATTACCTTGCCACTCAAACCGGAGAATCGGCCTTGACCCGAATCCTGCTCGCAGACGACCATCCGATGATCCAGGCCGCGGTGGAGGCGATGCTCCGCGGAAGCGACTACAAGCTGGTTTCCAAGGCGAGCAGCGGCAATGAGGCGCTGCGCGAAATCGCCGAGCACGATCCCGAAATCGTCGTTCTCGACATCCAGATGCCCGACGGTAGCGGCCTCGAGGTGCTCCGGCAGCTCCGCTCCAGCGGCGACGATCGCAAGGTGGTGCTTCTCACCGCGTCGCTCGACGAAGCCGGATTCGCAGAAGCGCTCAGCCTCAAAGTAGACGGTGTGCTCCTCAAGACGTCGGACCCCGCCCTGCTCCTCGATTGCCTCGATTCGGTGCGCGCCGGCGACGAGTGGATCGACCAGCATCTGCAGGCCGAGGCCGCCCGGACCGCGCAATCGCGCAACCGGTCAGTGCTGTCTCCGCGGGAGACCGACTTGGTGAAGCTCGTCCGGCAGGGGTTGAGGAACCGCGACATCGCCGAGAAGCTCGGAATTACCGAAGGAACGGTGAAGGTCTATCTCCACAGCGTGTTCGAGAAAACCGGCGTCGCCAATCGCACCGAACTCGCGATCCGCGCCGCGGAGTGGGTCGGACCCTGAATCGACGTCCTTTTCAGTAAGACTTGGGTTGTGAAATAATTAGCCGATGTTCGAGGCACCGGACGTGTCCCGTTTAGAGACTTACCCACATAACTAAAGCTAATACTTAACCTAAGATAACTACTGTCGTTATCTCCTCGCCGGTAAACGAAAATTCACCAGCGAGTCATTCTGGGAGACCCGCCGGTTCACACTAACCGGCTATTTTCGGGGGGATTTCCAGAATGAAGCGCGCACTTTTGGCGGCGACCGCGGTCGTCAGCACGTCTTTTGCACCCGTTCCGCTGCTCGTGACAGCAGCACATGCGGCGAATCCCACGCAGGCGGACGCCCAAACGGTCTGCAACGACCTTTACGTCAACAACCAGGCCGATCCGAGCTTGTGGAAAGCCGAAGTCACCGACTTCCACAGCGAAGACGGTCCCACGACCCAAGTCGAAGGCAGCGAGCGGAACATCAACTATCGCGCCGACACCGGCGGCACATTCGCCTATGCCGGCTTTATCCGCGCCGACAACCCGCTGTCGCGCACGGGCGGAAGCCCCAACATGTGGGGCCAGGCCGTTTTCAGCCAGAAAATCTACGACAACACGCTGTATGACGTCGAAGCCGACTTCATGCACACCGTTACTTATTACTGGACCTGCCACGTCTCGCAGCTCGTCACCACCACGGTCGGTGGCGGCAACGGCGGCGACAATGGCGGCGGTTCCGGCAACAACGGCAACAACAACGGCAACAATCTGCAGACCGGAGGCAACGGCAACGGCAACAATGGCTGCGGCAATGGCAACGGCGGTCCGATCGGCGACAACCCGAACAGCCCGCCGGGCTGCAACGGCGGGCACACCGTCACCAACTGGGAGTTCGTCGCGGACTACACCGACAATTCGCAGGCTGGCGACAATGTCGACGAAGGGTATTCGACCATCGCCACCGACCAGCAACTTTCCGGTCACGTCGATGGCGTGAACTACACGGAATACGGCACCTATACGCCCGAAGGCATTCGGGCGCTGGCCTGCATCTCGCCCGGCAAGAAGGGCGGATCGTGGACGCCGAAGAACAATTACACCGGCGGTCAGTGCAGCACCGCGACCTTCAATGCCGCGCCGACGCTGTACGGCACGACGTTCGACTCGCCGCCGACCGCGTCGCTGCCGGCGTTTTGATTCACTAGCGGCCCAGAACCGCGCGTGACGCCCTGCCTGGCTGCGAAGCCAGGCAGGGTTGCGCGGAGGGTCTTGCCTTTTTTCAGCGGCCTTTCTGGGGGGCAGACACTTGCATAACGGGCACTCCCGTCACTCTCGACATTTGCGGCGCGTCGCCTCCGTCCTGCTTCTCGCCGGCACGGCGTCGCCCGTCTGGGCCGACTCCTCGGCTGCGGGTGCGAGCTCGGCTTCGGCAACCGATGCGCAACCATCGGGGTCGCGAGACCAGTCGCGCGACATCATCGTCACTGCCCCGCCGCTGTTCCCGGACATCCAGCCCGAGCGAAGCCTCGATGAGACTGCAATCGAGAGCTACGGTGCCGGTACCGTCGACGAGCTGCTCCAGGAATTGCAGGCCGAGCTCGGCGAGGACGATCCGCTGATTCTCGTCAACGGTGTCCGGGTCGACAACCTGGACGATATCGCCACCTTGCCGATCGAGGTCGTGCGCAACCTCCAGGTCCTTCCCCGCGGCTCCGCTGCGCGGCTCGGCGGGACCTCGGGCCAGCGCGTCATCAGCCTCAACCTCAAGCGCGACGTGAAGAGCGCGACCGCGACCGCCGCTCCGAAGATCGCTACCGACGGCGACTGGCGCGCGATCCGCGCAGAAGGAATCCTGACCCGCGTCCGCGGCCCGATGCGGGCGAACCTCGCCTTGCGCGTCCATGATGAAAACTCGCTGCTCGAGAGCGAGCGCGGAATTGTGCAGCCCGACTCGCGCCTGCCGTTCGCGTTGGGCGGCAATGTCATGGGTTTTCCAGGCGGCGAGATCGATCCGTTGCTGAGTGCCCTTGCCGGCAAGATCGTCACGGTCGCGCCAATGCCGGCGAGCGGCAATCCCGGGCTGGTGGACTTCCTCCCGAACGCCGACGTTCCGGTGGAGACCAATCTCGGCGAGTTCCGGACGCTGAAGCCGGCCGCTCGCAATTACGATCTCAACGCCACTTTCTCGACCCGGCTTGCGAACTGGCTCACCGGCACCACGACCGTCCGCTGGGCGCGCACGGCCAACCGGTCGCTCCGCGGACTGCCCGGCGCGCAGTTCCTGCTGTCCTCCACCAATCCATCTTCGCCCTTCTCAGACAACGTCGGCCTCGCTTTCTACGGGCCCGATCCGCTGCACTTCCGCTCCGTGCACCAGGGCGCCGACGGCAGCGTCACCCTGAATGCGCAATGGGCGGGCTGGACTGCCACCTTCAACGGAAAGCACAGCGAAGCGAGGGACCGCACGCGCAGCGAGCGCCAGGCGCTGTTTGGGTTCATCCCGCTCGACGACACCGTCAATCCGTTCACCACCGATCTTTCCGACCTGATTGCGATCCGAACCGACCGGACGTCGGCGCGAACGCTTCTCGACAAGGCCGACCTTATCGTCACCGGACCGGCGCTGCAGCTTCCGGCAGGTCCGGTCGTAACGACGTTCGAAGCCTGGCTCGCATGGAACCGGCTCCGTTCGCGAAGCACCTTCTCCAGTTTCGGCAACGGCGACTTCCGACGCGACGAGCAGGCGATTCGCGGCGCGATCGACATTCCGCTGACCAGCCGTGCGAACGGCGTAGCTCCGCAGATCGGCGACGTGAGCGCCAACGCCGAATATGGCCGGATCCATTATTCGGACGCCGGAAACCTTGACCATTATGCGCTCGGCCTGACGTGGGAACCCGTTGCGGCGCTTCGCCTCCGCGGCTCGGTCGAGGAGACCCGAACGCCTCCGTCGATCCAGCTTCTCGGCAATCCGGTGACCGTCTCCAGCGACGTTCGAACTTTCGACCCATTGACGGATACGACGGTCGACGTGTCGCAGATTACCGGCGGCAATCCCCTGGTTCTCCCGCAAAAGACCAGGCTGTGGCGCCTCGGGACCATCCTTCGGCTCGTGCCGAAGCTGAACCTCCAGCTCAATGCGGAATATACCGACACCGATATCCGCAATTTCGTGTCTTCGCTGCCCGAAGCGAGCGCGGCCGTCATGCTCGCCTTTCCCGACCGCTTCATCCGTGACTCGAACGGAATCCTGACCACCGTCGACCTGAGGCCCGTGAACTTCGATTCCGACCGCGAGAAGCGGCTTCGCTGGGGCATCAGCATGAACGCCAAAATCGGCGGCGGGGCCCCGCCGCCGCCCCCGGTGAAGGGAGCGAAGCCGGGCCAGCGCACGCCCACCACCTATTTCCAGCTTACCCTGAACCACAGCGTCGTCTTTTCCGACAGGATCGTCATCCGGCCGGGCCTCGCTCCGGTCGACGTCCTCGGCGGCGGAGCCATCGGCATCGGTGGCGGACGTCTCCGCCACCAGCTGGATGGGACCGCGGCAATCACCTCCGGCGGCGCCGGAGTCCGTGTCGGGATGACGTGGCGAGGCCCGAGCTGCCTCGAAAGCCGGATCGGGGGAGTGACGGATACCCTGCGTTTCTCGCCGGTCTTCATTCTCAATGTCCGCGCATTCGCCGATGTCAGCCGGCTGCTGCCCCAATCCCGCTGGGCAAAGGGCCTGCGTCTGTCGGTCGATGTTTTGAACGCCACGAACGACCGGCAGCGGGTCCGCGACTCCTTCGCGACCACACCGCTCCAGTACCAGCCCGCCTATCGCGACCCGCTGGGCCGAACGATCGAATTCGAAATTCGGAAGGTCTTTTAGGGGACCTCGAAGGCGGTGCGGTTAACGATTGTTGAAGCGCAAGGACTGCTGTAGCCCTTGCCCAACCGGGGCGGTTTCGCGACGCGAGTCGCTGCCCGCACGCGTTTTCACGCACGGCCCAGGTCCGCGCGTGGACTCCCTCGCTGGCGTCCCGGCGCCAGCGAGGGCAGTCGCTAGCAAAGCTGCCGAGCGCAACGCCGTTGCGCGAAGAGCCAGCGCATGCCGGCCGACGACCGCCGAAGGCGTGTCGATCGACGTCACGGGATTCACTCCCGTGACTGCAACCCCGTCCGAAAAGTAGCGCTTCTCTCCACTCCTCCTTACAGCGGCCCGAATGCACTTTCTCGACCAGGCGAAAATCTTCATCCGCTCCGGCGCCGGCGGCCCGGGGGCGGTCAGCTTTCGGCGCGAGAAGTTCATCGAGTTCGGCGGCCCCGACGGCGGCGACGGAGGCAAGGGCGGAGACGTCGTCTTCGAAGCCGTGCCCGGCCTCAATACGCTCATCGATTTCCGCTACACGCAGCATTTCCGCGCTCCCCGCGGCAAGGGCGGGTCGGGTTCCAACCGGACCGGCGCGGCCGGCAGGGACCTTATCATCAAAGTACCCGTCGGAACCCAGATCCTGACCGACGACGACGAAAGGTCGCTGATCGCCGACCTCACCGTCGAGGGGCAACGTGTGGTGCTATTGGAAGGCGGAATGGGCGGCCGCGGCAACGCCAGCTACAAAAGCTCGACCAATCGCGCCCCGCGCCAGCACCAGACCGGCATCCCCGGCGAGGAGATGTGGGTCTGGCTGCGGCTGAAATTGCTCGCCGACGTCGGTCTCGTTGGCCTTCCGAACTCGGGCAAGTCAACCTTCCTCAACACCGTGACCAATGCCACCGCCAAGGTCGGCGCCTATCCGTTTACGACTCTCCGGCCGCAACTCGGAGTCGTGCGCCATAAAGGCCGCGAGTTCGTCCTCGCCGACATCCCGGGCCTGATCGAGGGCGCTGCCGAAGGCGCCGGAATTGGCGACCGCTTCCTCGGTCACGTCGAGCGCACCCGGATCCTCCTCCACCTCATCGATGCAGCCGGCGAAGATCCGGGCGGTGCATGGCGGACCGTCCGCGACGAAATGAACCGCTATGGCGCCGGACTCGGCGACAAGACGGAGCTGGTCGCGCTCAGCCGCTGCGATCTCGTCGACTCCAAGCAGTTGAAGACGGCGAAACAGTCGCTGGCCAAGGCGGGCGCTCCGGACCCGCTTGCGATCTCCGCTCCGACCGGGACCGGAATCGAGGCACTCCTCGATCGCATCGTCGAGAGCCTCGGCCCGGAAGCCGAAAAGGCCGAGCCCGATGACCCGCCCGGCCAGGCCTGGTCGCCGCTGTGACGATCGCCGTCACCGGAGGCACCGGCTTCGTCGGGACCCGCTTCATCGATATTGCCACCGCGGCCGGGTACGAGGTGCGCGCGCTGACTCGCCGTCCCCGCCGACCGCAGCGCCAGGTGCAATGGATCGAAGGCTCGCTCTCCGACGCCGATGCGCTCCGTCAGCTGGTGACGGGTTGCAATTCGGTGGTCCACATCGCCGGTGTCCTGAACGCCCGGGATCCGGCCGAGTTCGAGCGCGGCAATGTCGAGGGGACCCTGGCGATGCTCGCCGCCTCCACCGCCGCCGGGATCACGCGATTCGTCCACGTTTCGTCGCTCGCCGCGCGCGAACCGGGCCTGTCGAAATACGGGGCGTCGAAGGCGCGGTCGGAAGAACTGGTCGAGGGCTCGGGACTCGACTGGATCATTGTTCGGCCCCCCGCCGTGTACGGCCCCGGCGATCGCGAGACTCTCGAGCTCTTCAAGATGGCGAAGCTGCGGCTCATGCTTCTTCCCCCCAAAGGCCGCGTCTCCGTGATCCACGTCGACGACCTGTCGCGACTGCTGCTGGCGCTCGCCGGAACCGACGAGCCGAGCCGGGCCACTTTCGAGCCCGACGACGGCCTGACGGGCGGGTGGAGTCACAAGGAATTGGCGCGGGCGATCGGCCGCGCCGTCGGGCGAGGCAATGTCTCGCTGTCGATGCCGGGCCCGATGCTGAAGCTTGGCGCGATGGTCGACCGGCTGGTTCGGCGAGAACGCGCCAAGCTGTCCGCCGACCGCGCCGCTTACTTCAGTCACCGCGACTGGGTGGTGAACCCGGACCGCCGCCCGCCCTCGGATCTGTGGAGGCCGCAGGTCGAAACCGGGCAGGGCCTGGCCGGAACCGCCGCCTGGTACGAACGCGAGGGCTGGCTTTAAACCGCCGCATTCGCGCCCCATTGCATTGCGAAAGGGCTGCCCCGCGAATAGGGCGAGACACGATGGACGACAGCGACGAGATCTACGGCCGAGTCAAACAGCTGGTCGACAATTTCAACAAGAAGGGCGTGCCGGTCACTCCGGACACCCGATTCCAGCAGGACCTGGAGTGGGACAGCCTCACCGTGCTCGACTTCGTCGCCGGCGTGGAAGACGAGTTCGACATCATCATCTCGATGAACATGCAGGCCGAGATCGAGACCGTCGGCCAGCTCGCCGATGCCGTGCGCAAGCTTGCCAAAGACTAGGGCGGCAGCCGCTTGAGCGACCTTTTCTCCAAGTTCGACCCGCTGATCGAGCAACGCGAGGCCCTGCTTTCGAGCGGGCTGACCGACCCGTTCAACCTGGTGATGGAGAAAGTCGAAAGCCCGACCGTCGCCATTTGCAACGGCCGCCGCACGATCCTGCTCGGCACGTACAATTACATGGGGATGACGTTCGATCCCGACGTGATCGCCGCGGGCAAGACAGCGCTCGACGAATTCGGCTCGGGAACGACCGGAAGCCGGGTCCTCAACGGCACCTATTCCGGGCACAAGGCGTGCGAGGATGCGCTGAAGGCCTTCTACGGAATGGACCACGCGATGGTCTTCTCGACCGGCTACCAGGCCAATCTCGGGATCATCTCCACAATCGCCGGCAAGGACGATTACATCGTCCTCGACATCGACAGCCACGCCTCGATCTACGACGGCTGCGCGCTGGGCAACGCGCAAATCGTGCCGTTCCGTCACAATGACATCGACGCACTGGAAAAACGCCTCAGGCGGATTCCGGAAGGCGCGGGCAAGCTCGTCGTCCTGGAAGGCGTCTATTCGATGCTCGGCGACATCGCGCCGCTGAAGGAGATGGTTGCGGTCTCCAGGGCGAACGGTGCGATGGTGCTGGTCGACGAAGCGCATTCGATGGGATTCATTGGCGAGAACGGCCGCGGCGTCGCCGAAGCGCAGGGCGTCATCGACGACGTCGACTTCGTCATCGGCACCTTCTCGAAGTCGGTCGGCACGGTCGGCGGCTTCTGCGTCTCCAACCACCCGAAGTTCGAGATCCTGCGGCTCGTCTGCCGCCCCTACGTCTTCACAGCATCGCTTCCGCCTTCGGTTGTCGCCACCGCCGCCACGTCGATCCGCAAGCTGATGCACGGCGCCGACAAGCGCGCGCACCTGTGGGAAAATTCGAAAAAGCTTCACGCGGGCCTCAAGGCGCTCGGCTTCACTCTTGGAACCGAACAGCCACAATCGGCGATTATCGCTGTGATCATGCCGGACCTGGAGACCGGCGCAGCGATGTGGGAAGCGCTGTTGAAAGAGGGGCTTTACGTCAACCTTGCCCGGCCGCCGGCGACGCCGGCAGGAATGACCCTTCTCCGCTGCTCGCTCTGCGCGGAGCATTCGAGCGAGCAGGTCGACGAAATTCTTGCGATGTTCGGTGCCGCGGGACGGGCCACCGGCTGCATTTGAAGGAGCGACCTGCCTTTTACCGGCGCGATCAGATGACTAGAGTGACGTCATGACACCGGACGAGGACGAAATCCGGTTCGACTGGAGGCGCGGTGGGGCCGCAGCCGGGGCGCTGCTCGCGGTCCTCCTTCTGCTCGGCCTCGTCGTCCTCGTCGCAATCTCCAATCAGGATCGCGACGATGCGCTGCAGCTCGAGCGCCACGCTTACGACGTCACATTGCTCACGCGCTCGGTGGATGCCAGCATCTCGAGGTCCGAAGCAGCGCTCGGCCGTTTCGCACTCGATGGCGATGTCCGGACCAGTGGCAACACCTATCTGAGCTACTGGCGCCTTGCCGGCCGTCAAATCGAACAGCTAAGGCAGCTCGCTAGCACCAGTCCCGAGCAGCAGCAGCGCCTTCAGGACCTGAAGGGCCTGTACGATCAGCTCGGCGCCAAGTTCAACGAAGTCGCCCGGATCGTCACCGCAAAGCGCAGCGACTATGGGATCAGCTATTATTATGCCGCCGTCGGCCCGAAGGCGAATCCGCCGCTGGAGCAGCTGCTTCACCTCAAGCTCCGCGAGATCGCGGACAGCGAGCGCGACGTCCTCCAGCAGCGGATGCAGCAAACCCGCGTCTTCTCCGCGCGCGCGGACCGGCTGACAGATTATCTCAGCTGGCTCGGAATCCTCGTCGGGATCGGCGCGATCGTCCTCGGCCTCGTCGCTGTACAGGCGATCCGCCAGTTCACCTTCGCCCGCCGCGAAGCCGAGTCCGAATCCGATCGCGCGGAGTCGCTCGAGGCGGCCGTGCGCGAGCGTACGCAGGAGCTGTGGGAAGCGAACCAGGCCTTGAAGGCCGAAGCCGCCGAGCGCGAAGCCGCCGAGGCTCAGCTCCGGCAGGTTCAAAAGATGGAGGCGGTTGGCCAGCTGACCGGCGGCATCGCCCACGACTTCAACAACATGCTCGCCGTCGTCGTCGGCGGAGTCGACCTGGCGAGGAGGCGCCTGAATGGCCCGCGCCGGGAAATCCTCGCGCACCTCAACAACGCCATGGAGGGCGCGACTCGCGCCGCCGCGCTGACCCGCCGGCTGCTGTCGTTCGCCCGTTCGGAGCCGTTGCTCCCCGAACGCGTCGAGCCGGTCGGCCTGGTGCAAGGCATGTCGGACCTCCTCGACCGGACGCTGGGCGAGCGAATCCGGGTCAAGGTCGACCTCGCTCCCGACACCTGGCCGGTCTATGTCGATCCGCACCAGCTCGAGAACGCCATCGTCAATCTCGCTGTCAACGCGCGCGATGCCATGGAGGGCGCCGGCCGACTCACCATCTCCAGCTCCAACGTTAAGGTTTCAGCAAACGAAGTCGGCGACATTCGTCCCGGCGATTATGTTCGCATCGCCGTTACGGATACCGGCTGCGGAATGCCGCCCGAGGTCAAGGATCGCGCATTTGAACCCTTCTTCACGACCAAGCCGGTCGGAAAGGGGACTGGGCTCGGGCTCAGCCAGATCTTCGGCTTCGCCCACCAGTCGAACGGCGAGGTCGGGATCGACAGCGAAGTCGGCAAGGGCACGACCGTGTCAATTTACCTGCCCCGCACGGCCGCCGAGGCCGCGATCCGGCTTCACCCGACGGCCCAGCGCATGAGCGAGGAGGAACGCGTGCCGGGCGCCCGCATTCTGGTTGTCGAGGACGATCCAAGGGTCCGGACCTCGACGGTCGAGGCCCTTCAGGACCTCGATTACGATCCGATCGCCTGCGAAAACGGCGAAGATGCGATCCGGATGTTCGACAGCCGCCCGTTCGACCTCGTAATCAGCGACGTGATCATGCCGGAAATGACCGGACCGGAGCTGATCAAGACGCTTAAAGAGAAGCGCAGCGATTTCGCCGTTCTGTTCGTCACCGGCTATGTCGGCGACAGCGAGACGGAGACGCTCGTCGGTCATGAGCTTCTTCGCAAGCCGTTCACGGTCGGAGCCCTTGCCTCCGCCGTCGCGACCGCGCTCCAGCCTAACGAACCGCCCCGCTCCTCGGGAGCCGCGGCAGCAAGCTGAGGGGCGGAGTGCGCGGATTCGATCCGCGCCGACCAGCGTCACCGGATCGCTCCTGACTTCAGCAGTCTCGGAAGCAAGGTAATCCCGGCGAGCAGCGGGTGCCGCCGCTGCCACGGCTTCAGCTCGATCTTCGTGCCGGCGTGCCGGTTGATTTTCCATGCGATGTAATCAGCGCCCCCGGCAAAGGTCGCGCTGGCCTTGGCCAGCCGGAGGACAGACAGCAATTTCCCCTTGCGCTGCATCCGCCTCCACCAGCGCACAGCGCCGTTGACGCTGTCAGTCGGAAGCCCGGCAAGCGCGACCGTACCGAACCGACGATACCGCTGCGGCTCGGCATCCACGATCGAGGCCGAGCGATCGCGGCGCTCGGCCCGAAGCTCGGCAGCGAAGGTCAGCTGGAACGCGCGCTTCCACAGATCCCCGACCGAGGCGCCGCTCGCTGCAAGTGGTCGGGCGCGACCAAGCAACGTCGGCGCGCAGCGGCTGACCGCATCGATCACCCGCTCCCGTGCCGGCTTGCCCGCGTTCCACACCAGCCGCGACGGCTGCGCGAACCTCGCGATAATGGAGGTGTTGCGGGCGTCGGGCCCACATTCGCGCTCAAAGTCCGCTTCGCTCAGCACAGCATATTTGGCGACGAGGCCGCCATGCTCGAAATAGAACACATTGGGTGGGATCAGCCGGTTCGCGGTCGCCAACCAGCCTTTGTGATAGGCCTCCCCATAATCGGAAACGATCAGATAGAAATCGAGCATCAACCCGACGAGCTGCTTCTGCCTCAGGCACGAACCATAGAAGAGCACTGCGCGCGACGCCGTGCCGTGACCTTTCGCGATTGCATTCGACATTGCCGTCACGCGCGCATCGACGGGCAGCGACAATTCTTCCGCGACAAGATCGCGCAGCGTATCGGGCATCGGGGGAGCCTAGGCCGCGAGCCGGACGAACGATAGCGGTTGGGCGGGCTTCAGCCGGATCGGCTTGCCGGTCTCGGTGCTGAACATTTCGCCATCGAGGATGACATTGGAACTGTCGCCCTCGATGCTGATTTCGTCGCTCCCTTCGAGATGGACGCCTTCCAGCGGCTTGCGACCGAGCTTGCCGAGCAGGGTTGCGACCACCATCCGGAGAACCGAAGCGGGCCTCTCCTCGACGGCGAGCAACTTGAGCCGCCCGCGCGAGCCGGTCGTCTGCAACTTTCCGTTGAGAAGCAGCCTGTCGAGTGTCGTCACCGCAAGCAGCGCGAATCGCCCGGTCAGCGATTCATCGCGCCCGGTGGACACTCGAAGCGGCGCCGCCTTGGGTGGAAGGAAGCTCGCCTTCAACCCGAGCAGCAGCCGCGCCAGCACCGCCATCGCGGTCAGCGCATGACTGACTCCGTTCGGAAGGCCGAGCGGGTAAATCTTGTCGCGGCAATAGAGCATCGTGTCGGCAAGACCCGCGCCGCCCAGGAACATGCCGATCACCGGCCGCTCCGACCCGTCCTTGCGAAGCGCAATCAGCTCGCGCGCGACGAGGTGCTCGCCAAGGTCGCCCTGCGCCAGCTCGACCAGTCGCTCGAGCGCCGCGATCGGGTCGCCGTGAGCGCCGAGGTCGAGCGCGATGAGATTGGTCTTGCCGCTCGGGAGCACGGCCATCGGCGGCGGGACGTCGTCAAAATGGCCGCCGTTGTGGATTTCGGTGAGCGTCGCCTGGACCGTGCCGTCGCCGCCGTTGATGACCAGCATCTTGGGCCGGACGCGCGCGATCGAGCGTAGCGCGCTTCCGATCTGGGCGACATGCTCGACCTCGTAATGGAAAATGTCGGGGTGGTCGGCGCAATAGGCGCGGATCCGCGAAAGCTGGGCCAGGTTGCCGGTCGATTTCGGGTTCGAAAGCAGAGCGACGCGCGGGCGGCAGTGCAGGGGGCGGCAGGCAGGCGATGCGCATTGCGCCGGCACTGCCGGCACCTCTTTCGCCAATGCTTGCGTTTTCGACATGCTATTCCCGACCGGATCGCTATGAGTGGCGCCGAGCCGGCCCCGCGCGTAGCGGGACTGACCCGAGTACCGGTTTCAACCCGCTTTGCGGCCAAATCATGGTGTAGGGGCGACCAAGTTGCGCCAGTTGTCGCTAATCGATCGCTACGTGGCGCGGTCCATCGCGGTCCCCTTGCTCGGGACCCTCATCCTTGCCGCCATGCTCCTTGTGCTCGACAAGATGCTCCGGCTGTTCGACTTCGTCGTCAACACGGGGGGGCCGGTCAGCGTCGTCTGGCGAATGCTCGCCAACCTGCTACCCGAATATTTCTCGCTCGGGATTCCGATCGGCCTGTTGATGGGAATCCTGCTCGCCTTCCGCAAACTGGCCCTCTCGTCGGAGCTCGATGCGCTTCGCGGGATCGGCCTCGGCTTCGGCCGGCTCCTGCGCGTGCCCTACATGTATGCGGTCGGCCTCATGCTGCTCAACGTCGTGATCGTCGGCTACATCGAGCCCTACGCCCATTATAAATATGAGGGGCTTCGCTTCGACCTCAGGTCGGGCGCGCTCGGCGCCTCGATCAAGGTCGGGGAGTTCAACCGGCTTGGCAAGAAACTGACACTGCGCATCGACAAGAGCGAGTCCCACGGCACCCGCCTGCAGGGCATCTTCGTCCAGGTCGACGATCCCAGGAACGGCAGCGTCGCCGCGACGGCGGAGGCCGGGCGGTTCCTCTCGACGGACGATCCGCGGGTCATCCTGTTCAGACTGCACAATGGGCGCCTGATCCAGCAGTCGCCGAAATTCCCAGCTCCGCGCACGCTGACCTTTGCCAGCTACGACCTTCCGATCACGGTTCCCGCGATCGACCGCTTCCGGGGTCGCGGGGTCGATTATGACGAGCTCTACTTCAACGAGCTGTTCCGGCTCGGCTATGTCGGCGGCGCGGCGAGCCATGAGCAGGAGCTGGGAGCCCAGGCCAACTTCAACTTCCGCGTTGTCGAAATCCTGATGATGGCGATGCTGCCGATGCTCGCGGTGGCACTTGCGGTACCGCCGAAACGGAGCACGTCGGCACTGGGGATCTTCGTCGGGATCGTGATGGTCGTCGCCTATCACAAGGTGAACCAGTACGGCGCTTATGCCGGCGAGCAGGGGCGGCTGAATCCGATCCTCGCGATGTGGGGCCCCTTCGCGTTGATGGCCGCGCTCATCGGCTGGATGTATTACACTATATCGCACAAGCCGGGCGGTCAGCCGATCGGCGCACTCGAATGGGCGGCGGCCAAGGCCGCGCGGCGCATGAAGGCGATAATGCCGAAGCCGAAGCCGGCATGATCAACCTTCAATTCTTTCCGTCGCGCCAGCTCGCTCTTTATACCGTGCGGCTGTTCCTGACCCGCAGCATCGGCGTTCTGGTTGGCCTGGTGCTGGTGCTGATGATGCTCGACCTCCTCGGCGAATCCGGAAAGATACTCGCCGTCCCGGGCAACGGGGATGCCGAGCTGTGGCGCTACGTGGGCTTGCGGATTCCGCTTCTTGTCGGCCGCTTCCTCCCTTTCTCGGTGCTACTCGGGACGCTGATTGCCTTCGTCGGCCTCAATCAGAACAGCGAGGTCGTGGCGATGAAGGCCGCCGGCATTTCGGCGCACCAGATGCTCGCTCCGCTCATCATTGCCAGCCTCGGCGTGTCGGTCCTCGCCTTCGCCTTCAACGAGACGGTCGTCGTCCATTCGGCGCGCGTCGTGAACGCCTGGAGCGACAATGACTACAAGCCCGTGCCGCCCGAAAGCGGCATCCTCAGCAATGTCTGGGTGATCCACGGAAGCGACCTGGTCCGGGCGCGCGTCGCCGCCGGCCAGGGCTCGGCTTTCAGGGCGCAGGGCATCACCATTTACCAGCGCGAGGGCGGCGCGATCCGCCGCATCATCGACGCGCAGCGGGCGGCGCCCGACGGCGCCCGGTGGCGGCTCGAAAATGTGCGCATCTACGATTCGACCACGAACCTCGTCCGCAGGGTGCCCGTCATGGACGGGCTCGCCGGCCTGACGCCGGACCAGCTGCGGATTGCCCAGGTCAATCCCGACGAAACGAGTTTCTTCCAGCTCGCGACCAAGATTTCCGAGATGCGCGCCGCTGGAAAGCCGACCGCGGAAGCCCGAGCCGGCCTGTGGCACAAGATTTCCGGTCCATTGTCGATCGTCCTGATGCCGCTCCTGGCCGCCGTCGCCGCCTTCGGGCTCGCGCGCTCGGGCCAGGTCCTGCTCCGGGCAAGCATCGGAATGGCGCTCGGCTTCGCTTATTTCGTTGCCGACAATTTCAGCCTTGCGATGGGCAATGTCGGCGCTTATCCGCCGCTCCTCGCCGCTTGGGCGCCCTTCTTTCTGTTCCTCCTTGTCGGCGAAACCGTGCTTATCCGATCCGAGGAATAACCGTCCGGAACGAGTCCGGATCGGAGCATAAGGTAAACTCCGATTAGCGTGCGCCTGCGCAAGGCTCGACGGTGCTTCTGCTCGCCGCCCTTGCTGCCCAGGCCGCCCCTGCCCCGCCTTTGCCGAAGGCGATTGTGCAGGCGACCGCGACCGTTCGGATCCAGCGCCCGTCGACCGTCAGCGGCGAAAGCTGGGATCGCTCGCCGCCGGAAATGAAACGGGAAGTCGTGGTCTGGGACGAACGAGGCCAGCCAATGCTGCTCCGCCTGATCGAAAATCAGTAAGCGCGGCCGCGCCAGCTGCTCCGGGCAAGCCGCACCACCAACCCGGAAAGTCCGCGGTGGCTCGCGACATGATAAACCGAATCCGCTTCAAGCTGCGCGCACAGCCGCCGGTGCGCCGTGCCGAGCGCGTGGTACGGGACTCCGGGAAGCAGATGATGCAAGGCGTGATAGCGAAGGCCCACCGGCGCCCACAGGGCCGGGAGCAGGCCCGGCGGCGGCACGTTGACGCTGTCGAGATATTGCGCCGTGACGCTCATCGGCTCGCCCTCATTCTCCCACAGATGCGCGACCAGCGTCCGCACCTGGTTGAGGAACATCACGCCTGCAGCAACGCCGAGGAAAACCAGGAAAGCACGCAGCGGGATCGCCCCGGTCGCGGTCAACGCGATGAGGGCGATCGCCCAGGCGCTGCAAGCAATCTCCAGAAGCCGCCAGTCGCGTGCGAAGTCGCCCTGCGGCGCGGGACGGCGGAACTGCGGATTGATCTGCAGCCCGGAATATTTCTCGACGACCGCCCGACGGAGCCTCGGTGAAAGCAGCGACAGCGGCGCGAGAATTCCGAACCGGATCAGCATTCCGATCGGCGCCAGCGCCGCGGCCACCAGGAACACCGGCAGGGTCCACGGCTTCATCAGCGCAAGCGGCAGATACTCGGGATCCTCGATCGTTCCGTAATAGCGCTTGGCGTGATGCTGGTTGTGCACGCCTTCGTACAGGAAGGATGGAACAAGCAGCGGGATTCCGATGATGAGGTTCCAGACGACGCGGAATCCGGGCACCGTGCGCGGTTTCAAATGGGTCAGTTCGTGGATGAAGCTTCCGGCGCGATAGAGAGCCAGGACGGCGACGATTCCGGCGAGCACCGCCAGTGGCGCCGGGAACAGAATCGCCGCGGCAAGGCTGGAATAGCCGAGGCTCGCGGACAGCAGCAGGTCGGTCCAGTAGATCGCAGCGCTCGGCGAATTGAGGTCGCGGGTGAGCCCGGCGGCGGCCTTGAGCATCGCCTTGTCGTCGCGCGCACGCACGGCGTCGCGCGCCGTCGCCGGTGCGTCCGATTTGCGCTCGAGGGTGTCCGCAATGCTCATAAGTGATTGCCTCTGCATCGAGATAGTGGCGGCTTCGTGGCCAGACAATGAATGCAGCGACACGCAATTTTGTTGTCACTGGTGCAGCCCTGCCAGACAGGCTAGCCACGGCCAATGAGCGCACCCCTCACCATCCGTCCCGTCGAGACCAGGGCCGACAAAAAGGCTTTCGTGAATCTCGCCTGGGACGTCTACCGGAACGATCCGGCCTGGGTCCCGCCGCTGAAGGACGAGGTTCACGGCCTCATCACACCCGGCAAGAACCCCTGGTTCGAGCATGCGAAAGCGAAATTCTGGCTGGCGGAACGCGGCGGCAAGGTGGTTGGCCGGATCAGCGCGCAGGTCGATGAGCTCGTGCTGCAGCACATGGGGCAGGGCACCGGGCAGTGGGGCATGCTGGAAACGCTCGAAGGCGAAGCTGCGGCGGCGTTGATCGCCACTGCCGAGGATTGGCTTCGCGAACAGGGCATGAGCCGGGCGCTCGGCCCCATCAGCCTCTCGATTTGGGACGAACCGGGGCTGGAGATCGAGGGCTTCGACCAGCCGCCGACGGCAATGATGGGTCACCACCGTCCCGAATATCGCGAGTGGATCGAGGCGGCGGGCTACGACAAGGCCAAGGACCTCCTGACGTACGAAGTCAACATCGCCAACTGGTCCGACCCGAAGATCAACCGGCTGATTGCCGCCGGCGAGCGCAACAAGCGGATCCGTATTCGCCAGGTCGACAAATCGAAGTTCGCCGAGGAAGCTCGCATCATCCTCAACCTGTTGAACAACGCCTGGTCGACGAACTGGGGATACGTCCCGCTGACCGAGAGCGAGATCGCCTACGCGGGCAAGAAGCTTAAGCCGATTATCTATAACGAGCTGGTGCGCGTCGCCGAATATGAGGGCGAGCCGGTCGCCTTCATGATCACGCTCCCCGACATCAACGAGCTCATCAAGGACCTGAATGGCGAGCTGTTCCCGTTCAACTGGATAAAGCTGCTGTGGCGGCTACGAAAGCCGCGGACTCGCCGCGCGCGGGTGCCGCTGATGGGGGTCGCCAAGAAACTCCATCACAGCATGCTGGCGAGCCAGCTCGCCTTCATGCTGATCGAGTTCACCCGCCGCGACTGCGTCTCAAAGTTCGGGATCGGGACGGGCGAGTTCGGCTGGATCCTCGAGGACAACAAGGGGATGCTGTCGATTGCCGAGCTACCCGGAGCCTATGTCAACCACCGCTACCGGATCTACCAAAAGGCGCTCTAAGCGAATTCAATCCACGTCGGCGCGTGGTCCGACGCTTTCTCCTGCGCCCGTGCCCATTTGTCGACGCCCGCGCCGCGGAGCCGGTCTGCTGCCTCCGGCGAGCAGAGTAGATGGTCCAGCCGGAAGCCGAGATCGCGCTGCCAGCAGCCCGCCGTATAATCCCAGAAGGTGTAAAGCTTCGGCTCGTCCGGGTGCAGCGCACGAAGCGCGTCCGTCCAGCCGGAATTGATCATCCGGCGCCAGACATTGCGCGCTTCTGGCTGCATCACCGCGTCGTGCTGGGTCGCTCGAACGGAGAAGACGTCGCGGTCCTCCGGCACCACGTTCCAGTCGCCCGCGAGCACAACGGGACGCTCGTCCTCGAGAAGCCCGGCCGAGTGCTCGGCGAGCCGGTCGAACCAGCGAATCTTGTAGTCGAACTTCTCGGTCCCGACCGGGTTTCCGTTGGGCAAATAGAGCGAGGCGACGATCACGTCGCCGACCTCCGCCTCAATGTAGCGGCTGTGCGTGTCGTCCGGGTCACCGGGAAGGCCCATGCGCCGCAGTTTCGGCGTGCCCTGCCGCTCCAGAACCGCCACTCCGTTGAATCCTTTCTGTCCGTGCCAGACGGCCCCGTAGCCCGCCGCCTCGATATCGCCGATCGGAAGCGACTCGTCGGCGCACTTCAATTCCTGGAGGCACACCACCTCCGGCTTCTCGCGCTCGAGCCATTCGATCAGCCGCGGCAGCCGGGCCCGGATGCCGTTGAGGTTGTAGGAGGCGATTTTCATGGCCTCGCCCTAGCCGTTCGCAAGTCCCGGCTAAACCGAAAAGCTCGATCCGCAGCCGCAGCCCGACTGCGCGTTCGGGTTGGTCACCTTGAAGGCTGCGCCGCCCAAATCCTCGACGAAATCGACCGATGATCCGCGAACCAGGTCCAGGCTAGCCGGATCGACGACCAGCTTGACGCCGTCCGTCTCGGCGACCGTGTCCTCCGCGCCGGCAGAATCGGCGAGCTCGAAGCTGTAGGTGAACCCGGCACAGCCGCCACCGTCGACGGCGAGCCGAAGAATCGCCGGCGCGTTCTTGCGTTCGGCAATGGCGGCGACCTTGCGCGCCGCATTTTCGGTCAGGCTGATGTCTGGCTCGCTCACGAGAGCGAAATAGGAAGCCGCCGCCGAAGCGGCAACCTCAGGCGCTTATTTGCCGCCCGCCGGTCCACCGAGGGCGACCTGGTCCATCGCCGCGTTGCCGCCCGCCCGCTTCATCGCGAGCAGATAATCGGTCGAACGCATGAACGGGATCGGGTTCACCGGCGAGTTGTCGATGCGCACCTCGTAATGGAGGTGATTGCCGGTCGAACGGCCGGTCGAGCCGACATAGCCGACCTGCTGGCCGCGGGTGACGTGCTGGCCACTGCTGACGATGATCTTCGACATGTGGCCGTAGCGGGTGACGATGCCGCGCCCATGGTCGATCTCGACGAGGTTGCCGTAGCCGCCGCTGTTCCAGCCGGCGCGAAGAACGGTACCGTCGGCGGTCGCATAGACCGGCGTGCCGTAGGGCGCTGCGAGGTCGATTCCGGGGTGGAAGGCGGCGCCGTGACGAAAGGGATCGTCGCGCGAACCGAAGCCGCTGGTGAATTCTGCGGTCTTCAGCGGCTTGTCGGAAGGAATTGCGATTGCGCCCGACGCGATATTGTCGAGCTTCTTCCAGCTGGTGAACAGCTGCTTGAACGTCGGATCGGCGTTGGCCGAATCGAACGGCCCGCCGACTGCGCCGGTGCCCGGAGGCGCCGGATAGAAGCCCAGCTGCTTCAGGGTCTCGGGATCGACGTCCTGGTCCTGGAGCGCCGCTGCAAGCGCATATTGCCGCGCCTCGACGAGCTGGACCCGGCGGTCGGTCTCGGCGGCGAGCTTCTGCAGCTGCGAGGCGTAAGGGGTGACGGCGGTGCGCTCCATCGCCGGGCCGGCGATGAGCTGAGCGGCCGAATAGCCCGACCAGCCGACGAGAAGCAGCGAAAGGGTGAAAAAGAATGCCTGGACGGGGGCGGAAACGCGGAAACGACGGAGACGCTGGCCATCGTGAATGAAGAATTCGCGATCGCTGAAGAGTGTCCGCAACTGCGTCATCATTCCGCTCCAAAATCCAGACGGCACGCACGGGAAAACCCCGTCCGTTAGAAATCCGTCGATGAAGGAGCTCCCCAGCCCCAACGGCACACGCGGAATACCCCCCGCTCGTGCCGGAGGCGAAACTCACTCCGGATGGTTAACAAATTCAACCACAGTCGGGCCATCGCGGGACGAATCGTCCGTAAGCTGCGGTGAACTGATGTAAGACACTGCGGAAACCGGTCAGCAGGGCCGCGAATTCGCCCTGTCCACAGCGAATCCGTCGGCCCGGGGTTGCGAAGCGCCCGCCGATCCTTACACCGGTGAGCGGGCCACGCCGTCCCAACGCGGCGCGCGCTCTCTGCAAGGAGAGTTACATTGTTGAACACCCATGACGGCGCGGCGACGCGCCAGACCAAGCCTCAATTGCGCCCGCGGCGGCCGAGCTTTTCCTCCGGTCCCTGCCCCAAACCGCCGGGCTGGTCGATCGACAGGATCGACACCCGCGTCCTCGGCCGCTCGCACCGCTCCGCCCTCGGCAAGGCGCGATTGGCCGAAGCGATCGAGCGCACCCACGCCCTTCTCGGGCTTCCCTCCGACTATCGTCTGGGGATCGTCCCCGCCTCCGACACCGGCGCGATGGAAATGGCCATCTGGTCGCTTCTCGGCCCGCGGCCGGTGACGATGCTGGCGTGGGAAAGCTTCGGGGCGGGCTGGGTCACGGATGTGGCCAGACAGCTGAAGCTCGACGCGGATATCCGGACCGCCGATTACGGTGAGATCGCCGATCTTTCCGTAATCGATCCGGCGAGCGACATCGTCTTCACGTGGAACGGCACCACCAGTGGCGTCCGCGTCCCCGACGCCGGCTGGATTGCGGGCGACCGCACCGGCCTTTCCATCTGCGACGCCACTTCCGCTGCCTTCGCTCAGGCCGTCGATTGGCCGAAGATCGATGTCGGCACGTTCAGCTGGCAGAAAGCGCTGGGCGGAGAGGCGGCCCACGGGATGCTGGTCCTTAGCCCGCGCGCCGTCGAGCGGCTCGAATCCGGACCGCTCCGGCCGCTTCCCAAGATTTTCCGGCTGACGAAGGGCGGCAAACTGATCGAAGGCGTGTTCAAGGGCGAGACCATCAACACGCCCTCGATGCTCGCTGTAGAGGACTGGCTCCTCTGCCTCGATTGGGCGGAAAAGGCGGGCGGCCTCGATGCGCTGATCGCCCGCGCCGACACGAACGCCGCAACGCTCGACCGCTGGGTGTCGCGATCCGGCTGGATCGACCATCTCGCCGCCGATCCGCGGGTCCGCTCCAACACATCCGTGTGCCTGCAGTTCGCCGACCGATCCGACGAGGACGCGAACAAGGCCCGGCAAAAAGCCATGATGAAGCTGCTCGAATCCGAACAGGCAGCCTACGATCTCGGCGCCTACCGCGACGCTCCGCCGGGCCTTCGAATCTGGTGCGGCGCGACCGTCGAGGCCGCCGACATCGAGGCGCTCACGCCCTGGCTCGACTGGGCGTGGGAGGCAACGGCCCCCTGACCGTCACCCCGGCGAAGGCTGCGGTCCGTGCCGCGACACCGCGCCCTCCTTCAAAGACATGGATGCCAGCCTGCGCTGGCACGACGAGGAAAAGACATGACCGATTCAGTCAAAGTGCTCATCGCCGACAAGATGGACCCGCGCGCCGCTGCGATCTTCCGCGAACGAGGGATTGAAGTCGATGAAAAGCCGGGCCTGTCGCCAGACGAATTGCAGGCGATCATCGGCGGCTATGACGGGCTTGCAGTCCGCAGCTCGACCCGGGTTGCCGCTCCGGTGATGGACGCCGCCTTGCCCCGGCTCAAGGTGATCGGCCGCGCCGGGATCGGGGTCGACACGATCGACGTGCCCGCCGCTTCGGCGCGCGGAATCGTCGTGATGAATACGCCGTTCGGCAATTCGATCACGACCGCCGAGCATGCGATCGCGATGCTGTTCGCGCTCGCCCGCGAGATCCCCCAGGCCGACCAGTCGACGCAAAACGGCAAGTGGGAGAAGAGCCGTTTCATGGGCGTCGAGCTAGCCGGCAAGACTCTCGGCCTCGTCGGCTGCGGCAATATCGGATCGATCGTCGCCGATCGCGCCCACGGGCTCAAGATGAAGGTCGTCGCCTACGACCCGTTCCTGTCGCCCGAACGTGCAGTCGAGCTCGGAGTGGACAAGGTCGAGCTGGACGAGCTTCTCGCCCGCGCCGACTTCATCACTCTGCACACCCCGCTCACCGACCAGACGCGCGGAATCCTGTCCCGCGAGGCGCTTTCGAAAACGAAGCCCGGCGTGCGCATCGTCAATTGCGCGCGCGGCGGGCTGATCGACGAAGTTGCCCTCAAGGAAGGCCTCGAAAGTGGCCACATCGCCGGCGCCGCGCTCGACGTCTTCCAGGAGGAGCCGGCGAAGGAGAATCCGCTGTTCGGGACTCGCGGGCTCATCTGCACGCCGCACCTCGGAGCGTCGACGACCGAGGCGCAGGTTAATGTTGCGATCCAGGTCGCCGAGCAGATGGCCGATTTCCTGCTTCTCGGCGGAATCACGAACGCCGTGAACGTGCCCTCGCTGTCGGCGGAGGAAGCGCCGCGCCTTCGCCCCTACATGGCGCTGGCGGAAAAGCTCGGTCGCCTCGTCGGACAGATCGTCGGCCCCGGCATCCGCTCGATCGACATCGAGGTCGAGGGCGCCGCCGCCGGGCTCAACATCAAGCCGGTAACCGGCGCTGTGCTCGCCGGCGTGATGCGCACCTGGTCGGACACGGTGAACATGGTCAACGCGCCCTATCTCGCGAAGGAGCGCGGGCTCGACGTTCGCGAAATCCGCTCGAGCCAGGAGGGCGATTACCACACGCTCGTCGCCGTCACCGCCGGCACGGACGAGGGGCCCAAGCGCGTCGAGGGGACGCTGTTCGGCAATCGCGCGCCGCGCCTGGTCTCGATTTTCGGAATCGGAGTCGAGGCGGAGCTCGCTGGCCAGATGATCTACATCGTCAACAGCGACGAGCCCGGCTTCATCGGCGCGCTCGGCACGGCCTTGGGCGAGCACCGGGTCAACATCGCGACGTTCAACCTCGGCCGCCGCGAGGAAGGCGGCGAGGCGGTCGCGCTGGTCGCGGTGGACGATCCGATCACGCCCGAACTCGCAGCGCAGCTCCGCGACCTTCCGGGCGTGCGCGAGGTGGTGCCCCTCGGCTTTTGACCTTTGGAGCAGGTGACGGCTACGGAGGGGCCCGTCCCTTTGCAGGAGTGAATTCCATCCTTTCCCGTCACATTGTCGCGCTCTTCCTCGCCTTGGCCTCGGCTCCGCTGATCGGCGCCCCGGCGCTCTCCGGCGCAGCCACGGCCGCCGAAATCACCAAGGCGGATTTCTTCAAGCCCGGCATCGCGCCCGTCCGCGTCAAGGGCGCCTATGACGTCACCGTCGTCTATTTCATGGACTATCAGTGCCCGGTCTGCCGGGCGCGCACCAACGACTATGCCCGGGTCTTTTCCGAGGACCCGAAGGTCCGGGTGATCTACCGCGATACGCCGATTTTCGGCGCTCAGTCGGAAAGCGCCGCGCGGCTTGCGATCGCGTCGCAGTTCCAGGGCAAGCACGAAGCCTTCCATCTCGCGTTGATGCGCAGCAAGGGCCGGCTCACCGATGCCACCATCCGCCAGGCCGCGGCCACGGCGGGCGTGAACTGGGCGCGCCTGCAAAAGGATCTCGCCGCCCGACGCAAGCAGATCGACGCGCAGATCCAGTTGAACATGCGCCTGTCGGAAGCGGCGGGAATTTCGGGAACGCCGGCCTTCATTGTCGGCGATGCGCTCGCCGACGGCGCCTTCGACTATGCCAACCTCAAGGGGCAGATCGCCGATGCCCGGGCGGCTGCGCGCAAGGGTCGCTAAGTTTTCCCTTTAGGCGGTACGGGACGGATGAAAATCCGGAACAGCTGGGGGAAGCGGGCGTGCATACCTTTCTCGATTCGCCGGATCAGTTTCTCGACCTGAGGAACTCTTAGCGACTGATCGATTTCGACCGACAAGGCGGCAATCACCTGGTCGGGCGCCATCTGTGTCGTGGTGATGTCGACCACGGCGAGGATGCAGGGATCGGCCTCCACGGTCCTGCGCAGGTCCTCGCTCAACTTCGGCGACGCCCGCTCGCCGATCAGCAATTCCTTGCTCTCCCGCGCAAGAAGTACCGAGATCGCCGCCAGGACGACGCCGATGAGGATCGACCCGAGTCCGTCGATCCACGGCAATCTGAGCTTCCACGAGGCAAAGGTGGCGACTGCCGCAATCACGATTCCGATCAATGCAGCCGAATCTTCGAACAGCACCATGAATGTCGTCGGATCCTTGCTCGCCACGACGGTCGCCCAGATCGACCGCGACTTGCGCACCCGCGCGAACGTCTTCCAGCCGAACCACCAGGAGATTCCTTCGAAGAGGAAGGCGAATCCGAGCACCAGGAAATTGATCCACACCTGTTCGATCATTTCGGGATGGCGGATGTGGATCACCCCTTCATAGGCCGATACGCCCGCGCCGACCGCGAAGATCAACAGGGCGACGACGAAGCACCAGAAATAGAGTTCGCGACCGTAACCGAACGGATGGTTGCTGTCGGGCGGCTTGGAGGCGCGGTGCTGGCCGTAAAGGAGCAGGACCTCGTTGCCCGTGTCGACCAGCGAGTGGACCGCTTCGCTGGTCATCGCCGAGCTTCCGGTCACCAGCGCGGCAATGCCTTTCGTCACCGCGATCAGCAGGTTGCCGATCAGCGCCGCGATGATCGCGGTTCGGGACGTATGCTCCGCCACCCGCCAACAACCATGACGCGCGCGTATCGTTTCAACGGCCGGATGCTGGACGCGCCGCGCCCTTCCCCCTAGAGCCGCGCCGACAGCCGAAAAGAGGATTGAATCGTGGCCAACGTCACCGTCATCGGCGCCCAGTGGGGCGACGAAGGCAAGGGCAAGATCGTCGACTGGCTGGCGAGCCGGGCCGACATGGTCGTCCGCTTCCAGGGCGGGCACAACGCCGGCCACACGCTCGTCGTCGATGGCAAGACCTACAAGCTCTCGCTTCTCCCGAGCGGGATCGTCACCGGTACGCCGTCGGTCATCGGCAACGGTGTCGTCCTCGACCCCTGGGCGCTGAAGGCCGAGATCGAGCGAATCCGTGAGCAGGGGGTGAAGGTCACGCCCGAACTGCTGATGGTCGCCGAGACCTGTCCGCTGATCCTCCCCATTCACCGCGACCTCGACGCGCTTCGCGAGGACGCGAGCGGCGCAGGAAAGATCGGCACTACCCGCCGAGGAATCGGCCCGGCCTACGAGGACAAGGTCGGCCGCCGGGCGATCCGCCTGTGCGATCTCGCGCACCTCGACGAGCTGGAACCGATGCTCGACCGCCTCTGCGCCCACCACGACGCCCTTCGCGCCGGCTTCGGAGAGCCTCCGGTCGACCGCAAGCGGCTCCTCGCCGACCTCTCCGAGATCGCGGATTTCGTGCTTCCTTTCGCAAAGCCTGTCTGGCGCGATCTCGACAAGGCGTTGGGACGCGGCAAGCGGATCCTGTTCGAAGGCGCGCAGGGCGTGCTGCTCGACGTCGACCATGGCACCTATCCGTTCGTCACTTCGTCGAACACGGTCGCGGGCACCATCGCTGCGGGCAGCGGCACCGGTCCCCACGCCGCCGGCTTCGTTCTCGGAATCACCAAGGCCTACACCACCCGCGTCGGATCGGGTCCGTTCCCGACCGAGCAGGACAATGCGGTCGGACAGGAGCTGGGAACGCGGGGCCGCGAGTTCGGAACCGTGACCGGACGCCAGCGCCGCTGCGGCTGGTTCGACGCGGTGCTGGTCCGGCAAGCTGTCGCGGTCGGTGGGATTACCGGAATCGCGCTGACCAAGCTCGACGTGCTCGACACGCTGGAGACGGTGAAGGTCTGCACCGGCTACAGGATCGACGGGAAGAAGCTCGATTATTTCCCGCCGCACCCCGCCGACCAGGCGCGGGTCGAGCCGGTCTATGAAGAGATCAAGGGCTGGCAGGCCTCGACCGAAGGTGCGCGCAGCTGGGCCGACCTCCCCGCCCGGGCGATCAAGTACGTGCGCCGAATCGAGGAGCTGATCCGCTGCCCCGTCGCGCTCGTGTCGACGAGCCCGGAGCGCGAGGACACGATCCTGGTGCGCGATCCCTTCGCCGGCTGATGGGGATCGGAAATATCTTCCGGCGGATCGCCGCAGCGCCCGCGCTGCCCGACCCGGGAGTCCGGATGGCGAGCATCTATCGGCGCAACGGCAAATATTATGTCACCGCCTCTTCGAAGACCCGAGATGGATTCTGGCTGGAAGAGGGTCCGGTGGACCTCCTTGATGAGGCCGATTTCGCTGCCGTTGCCGATTCGGTTCGTTCCGCGCTCGAACGCTCGACCTTCGGGATCCGCGCACCGAAGGATTGGTCCGCGCATGTGAACCGGGTCGTCGAAGCCGCCGGACTCAAGCGCTTCAGCGCCTTCGCCAAGGGCACCGCCCATGTCAGCGTGCGCGAAGCGGACGGACGCTTGCGGGTCACACCCTACCGCAACGGCGGTTCGCGCGAAGGCTATTTGGGATTGGAAGACGAGGCGCTCGACCTGCCCGCTGGCAGCCTCGATCTGGCAAGCGCAATCGAAACAGCCTTCCAGCGCTGCCGCTAGTGCCGCTACGGTGCCGCGGTCTTCACCGTCACCGATTCATGCGCGTAAATCAC